>WLWD01002917.1_pt1 | contig 70692 bp, 47 predicted proteins | sample 6712731 | NCBI WGS metagenome assembly WLWD01 (sample SAMN12718690, study PRJNA576275) | sponge metagenome | isolation source: marine sponge | host: Mycale hentscheli | place: New Zealand: South Island, Marlborough, Capsize Point | collected 2014-11-01 | reverse complement strand
CAATTATAAGTGCACTGCTTGTTAAAAAGGATTGTATTTTTTTTTGTATCAATTCTTGCATAAGACTGGATATTCCCCCAATGCCAGCTGAGCACTATTACAAACCAAAACCATTGGTTACCAAACCACAATTTACCTATTAACTTGATTAGAGGGCTAGAGACCACTGGCCTCATTGGCCAGAGATGGGGCATAATTGCCAATAAAGGAAATCAAAAAGAGTAGCTTAGGCTTACAACCAAAGAGTTACCTCACTTCTCAGCATAAAAGAGATGCAGAATTATTATTAGAGTAAAGGAACAGTATTAATGACATCCGGTCCACATTAAGAAACACCTGACTGATTAAGTGCAACTGTCACACTTTCTCCTTCACACTATTATCCTCCTCTTGCCTCAATCCCTAATTAACTCTTTCAAATTCCTCATTGTTGATTCACCTCACTTTCCTCCACTAGATGAGTAAACTTGAGCTTGACAGATTAAGTGCAACTGTCGTACTTTCTACTTCACACTATTATCTTCCTCTTGCCTCAATCCCTAATTAACTCTTCCAAATTCCTCATTGTTGATTCACCTCACTTTCCTCCACTAGATGAGTAAACTCGAGCTATTCCCATAGCAATACATTGCCATGGTTGTGATCACAAGTCAGCAGATTCAGGCCAGGTTACAATCCAACTCACTCACTAGCACAAGTAAACCCTCTTATATCACAAATCGAAGGACCCACTAAAAACCTGACCATTATAAGCTTAGGCACTGCTCCCAGAATAGTATAAAGCTGGGTGCGAATGACTGAATGGTTATGTGCTATAAGATTCAACAATCTCATACATCCAAGTGGCATTTATGTTCAGGTCCATTGCTTTTGCTGACTGTAAGTAAATTTTTGTAACAAGTATTCAAAATTTTATGAACAAAGCAGAGTTTACTTATAAAGGAAAGGAACATTACACAAATGCATGCGCACACACATACTAAACCTTCTTATGACTCCATCCATCCAACCCTTCCCTGGAACAGCACATTCACAGTCAATTCTACTACAATGAAAGGACACACTCAATCAATCTCACCTTACAAGCTGTCACCACTCACCACTGCATTGCTATACATGTCAAACACATGTGTTCCCATTTGGACACACACACACACACATTGTGCACTGACACTGACACAACAGGCCAATTTCTTTGATTCTCATTCCACCAAATTCTATAATAGGTACATCTACATGTTATATACCAGCTACAAGTCTAATAACAGTGGCTCCCAAGGCAACAGCCCACATAAAAGGCAAACTACGGACCTGACTATAATATTCAATAGAAATTAGATTTAATACATCTCACTCTAGGTTAAAAATAAGTACATTATTCATTTCTTTTGAAGAAGCTGAGACAAGAGACTCCCCTAGTAGCAAAACATGAAAGCATTATTTTTGTGAAACCTTACCTAAAATGGCTACTCCTATTACTGGTCCGCTTGTAAAAGCAATGCAGACCACTCCACATCCAGGACAACAAAGCCAGCCACAGCAGTTTAGACAAGGCAGGTCCATGCACCCCACATATGTCAACACAGCAATCAAAACCAGTTCCATTAATGAACTGAGGAATGTGGGTCAGAATGGCCTCAAGTGCTAATTAGTAAAGTAGTCTACCTTCTGCTGGACTGGGCAGCATCAATGAACTGGCGATATCGAACAAGTGTTGTTGTTTTTTTAAGTTCGGGCTTAATACACTTTCAATGCTTAGGTGAATATTGGTAGATCACCACGCACACACACACACACACACACACTGCCAGGACTGAAATCCACAGCATGACACTAAAATGCTAAGGGTCTGCCAAAATTGATAAAATAGGATACACAATAACAAAGAAATCACGCACACACACACACACACACACCACACACACACACACACACACAGTACTTCTCTTGAACCTCTGTGAAAGTTTATTTCAGTTATCTTCATCCCCCTCCCGGCCTCCTAATTAATGATGACATCATCTTCCAGGAATGTGTGAATAACATGCCATATCACTTTGACCTCCCACTCCCAGATCTTCCCAATAGACAATACCTCTGCTAGCTGGTCACTACACAAACATGAAATAATTCAAATCTGCACTGAAAGTCAGTGGATGAAGACTGAGCAATAGGCTCTTGGACAGCCAGTGACAGCACAGCTCCAACATATTGGGAATCTAGTCCTGCTCAAAGCTTTATCGAGTAAAGTAGTATCGGATCAGACATCATGTCTCCAACGCTGAGTGATACGTTCATTGAGTCAGTGACTGATTGACAGTACTAACCAGATAAGCTAGTTGTTGGGTTGCCACTAGAGATAATGACTATGATGTGAGCGCTTATGTAAGTCTAATTCATTGAGTTATTCAGCTTGCTTGACCTGACACAGTGCATTACATGAGAGAAAAAAAAGTACCTGCCCCCCAAAAAGTATCACAACTAAATTACTTCATACCTGTAAAATGAGAAAGCGATTGTGGTCCAGGTCGATGCCACTCCCTCTGAGAAGAGTTGCCACCTCTTTGAAGGTCACCTTCTTCCTATTGATATGGTACTGGGAGCTATTGTCCTTGTAGGCAGTCCTAGATACCACAAACCCACTGCCAGGGATGACATTGTATCCATCACCAGGCTACAGGGACGAAACAGGGGGCAAGATTATATCCAGCACAAAAAACAAAAAAAGTAAATAAAAAATTTAATAAAATAAAACGTTAAGGGCACAGGGACAAATAATCACCCCATTGGGAGAAGAGTGCTACAATTTTGAAAAAGATAAAATTCTGGACAATATAGTGATGAGAAGTGTGTGTATGTGTGTGCGGGTGTCTAGAGTGGAGGAGGTTGGAAGCAGAAAGGAAGGATTTCATTTCACTAATTTCTCCTTTATTTTTTCCTCTTGTTTGATCTGCCCAGGTTCATTCCCTGACAAAACCCAATCAATATATAATATATATAATTATATAAACACTTCCCATGAATCACAAGCCAATTCAATCCATCAATATTGACTACCTCCTGCCCAGTCAGCAACAATTAGAGGTCTTCATGCCACCTTATAACTGACATTTGAGTCCACTAGTTTTACAAACAAAATTGAAACTTGATAACCAGCCAGCATTTTCATGCAAAACAATATTACCATGCTTGAAAACAGAGTAAAAATGTTGTTTTGACAGATAACTTTTGAAGTGGTAATAAAAGTAACAATAAAATTGAATTGAATACAACACTTTGTAAATAAATGACAAAAAAATTCAGAAAATAAACGCTATTTTTTATTACGTATTTCAAGAATTTATTTACAAGTAATTTGCTCCTGAATCTACTGAACTGTTCACCAGCTGTGTGCAGGACTGTCAGGTGCTGGGACATAGGTGGAAGTGTGCATGGCAGATGAGTAGTTGGGACATTAGCTAGGAGGGGGGTTGTTGTTGTTTTGAAAATAAGCTCCCAGTGTTTAAATATAAGTTAGGTCATGTTGAAGCTTAGTAGAGGCATATGCCAGGGACAAGAAATTGGCAATCATGGATATGGCAAAAGAGAGAGAGGGAGTGAATGCTGGTTTGTTTTCGTGAAATTCTTTCATGTGGGCATACAGGGTGCATGAAATATTGCACGTGTAAAAGTAATAGAATTGGGTGGGGGAAGGGGAACAGGGAAGGGGAAAGAGAACGTCACAAATTTTACTAAATGACTCCAAAGCAAACTACAATTCTACCTTGTATATCTGTTCTTCTTTCTCTCCATCTCTCCCCCCCCCCCCCCCCCCCCTCCTCCCACCCTCAACTCCCCAAATGAAATATTTCTACTTGTGAACTTGTTTCCCAGCAAATCTCCCTATCATTCAATTATCATCCAATTATCCGCCATTTATCAACCCATTGAACCTGGGTCAATCACATCAGGAAACAGTTGTCTCATATTCCACCAAATGCTCTTTCTGTTGAAATTAATACGTTAGCTACTAATAAATAAGTGCAACAGAAGGGCTCGGCCTGGAAGTTTGAATGACAGTATGTTCTTGCATGCAAATGAGCTACATTTTTTCTCCCAGTGTGTAGTTTAGATAGCCTCCATTGGCAGCCCAGTGTACACTCAACACCCACATGGCTGGCTTGTTTAAGTCATGTAAAGCCAACCCACGCCTTCTTGTTAGGCAGGTGACTAAGCCACCAGTAACTGGCCACTATAACACCCACACACAAAATAAGCTGCCACTGAGATCCATCTACCACAGTCTAGGTTGAAAAGAGGACACGGACTGGGTACAGTGGGACTGGTACAAAGGGACTGGTACAGTGGGAATGGTCCAGAGGGAGTGGTATGGAATCAGTATAGGAATCCTGCTGTGAAAAAAATGAAGCTGGTAGAGTGAGTGAATGTAATCTAGCTGGTAAGCCGATGAATGAGCGTGGTGATCAGACAAGAAAGGGGGAGGAAAGGAAAGCAGGGACTGGCAAGAGGGAATAAATGCGATATCAAAGATTTAGGGTGTAGTTGTTGCCATCAATTAACTACTTGTTTAGTCTGCATGGAAATAACTGATTGAAGTGATATGAAGGAGGAGGAGGGACACGAGCGATAACTAGCTAACATAATGTCACACATTAAGATACCTAGCTAACACATGCATGCATACTACACATGTGCATGCCACACATACACTTCAGTTAAAGATAAGAGTCATAATAAAACAAAATAAACTCACTAATTAATTTCTTTCTACCTGTGATAATACACCCACCGCTCCCCCCCCCCCCCCCAAATACGTGCTAATTACTTTACTTATGTTTACTTTGGAAGGGGAGGGGGGCGGGGGGGGGGGGGGGGGGGGCGTATACCGATAGCATATATTTCTTTGTAAAGTTAGTAAGACCCATAGATTAAATTTACCAAAAAAACCTTGAGGTCAGGGATAATAAAAGGTTCAGTATATTTGAATACATTACATTACTCCCTTACTTCAAACAACTAGTAAAAACCAAATCCCATCTTCTCTACACTGCTTTACTGCTTAATTAAATAATATCACATGACAAAAAAAAATTATTCAGAATGTAATGTTCACTTCCTGATTCACTTCCAGACTTCCTACAAGTAACACCATAGACCATAGTTTAAACACTGGACTACGGGCCACACACTGCTGTAATTAAAATATACGTATCAGCAAGCCATGCTAACAGAGACCTCACCTGCTGAAAGATTAAACAAGTGTCTTGCCATAGCTTCAAGACCAACTAATCACTTTACCTTGTCTCAAGTATTCAGTACCTTCTCTGCTAACTTTATGGGAGGATTTTTTGTACTATAGTTATTATTTGTATTTTTAAATTTTAATGTTGCTGTTCAGCCTCCAGTCGCAAACTGAAGAGCTTTTATGTTATTTTTATTCCAGCAAAACAAACTTGGAGGAGATGCTACTGTGGCTGATATTAACTTTCAACTAGTCTGTGTGTGTGTGTGTGTGTGTGTGTGTGTGCGTGTGTGTGTGTTTTCTCCTATTCTCTACCCCCACCCTAATTTTTCCCTCCAAATTGTTTCCCCTTGTGTCTGAATATAGCAAGGGAAGGTGCTTATCTACTATGATAATACTCTCCATTTGGACAAACCACCACTTCAATTTACTAGTAAGTGTAGTTGACACATGCTTACAAGGTGTTATATCATAAACCAATAAACTCACCATGGAAACACATGCATAAACATACATACATACGTACAACAATCCCTCCCTCCTGCTCCCGTGTCGAGAAGAGATAGTAAACTTCTCAGTGGGAACTGGTAGGGTTGAAATGTCAAAGCTACTAAATGTGGTCCTATAACACTCAGGCATGTAGCTGAAGGTCATTTGTAGCCGTAATCTAAATGACTTCATTGAATGTATTAATGATTATATTTATTAGATAATCCTTTCTCAGCCAGAGCATTGTGAAACCTTGTTGACCCTTAACTGCTGATATAACACGCACCAATTATATACCTCAATGTGGCGACTGACCTGAAAGCAAAAGTATATGTACCAGAACTGCAAAAAAGAACATGAAAGGACATACATGTGCAGGAATACCACCAGTTAAACAATAGCAGGTAATTGACAGGGGAGGGGGGAAGGGACTACTAATTTGGCAATTCTTGGGAATGTTCCAATGGCCGCTCAGAAACCATTCTTCCTAGGAAATTACTACCAATTAACTGGCTTGGGAGGGAGGGAGAGAGAGAAGGCAGATAGACCAGCATGGCTTCTATATTGTTGACACAGCGGCTCTATCAGCAGGCACTAACCCACCACAGATAACTGGACCACAGCCACTCACACTTGGCACTGCACTCTCTAGTCCACCCCTCAAAAGTTTGAACCTAAGAGCCACCACTCCTGAAGGATGACCACCAACACACCACAAATGTGTTAGGGGCCTACACTGGCTGGTTCAAAGCTATGCATGGTGGGTGGGTGGGTGGGAGTGAGGGAGGAGTGAGGAGTTTGGGACATGTGAGAGTTTATTCCTGTCACTAATAAAATAAACACACATACATAAGTACACACTCCCAGGCATGTACACACGCACACACACACTTTCATGATATGCTCACACATTATTGAAGGTGTTCAAATCTACAGGCATTTCAATTGATAGCCCATAATAGTCTAGGATTTTCCCATACTTCTTTGTAGCAATAAATGCCTTTTCTCTCCACATCTTCCCCACACATATTGGAATCCATTTGTGATGTTGTTAGAGCAGAAATATGCTTCTTGAAATATGTGATAAAACAAACATACCATCAGAGGCACATAACTGAATAGAGTTATGTGTGTAAAATTATAATTTAAAAACCCTATCTCTTTTTTACTTGGTATTTTTTGGTTTTGTCTGTTTCACTTGTCCCTTCACTACATTAGTTACATGTAGTGATGACATATACATGTAGTGATGACATAGTTCTACAGCTACAGCAATAGTCCAGTCTTGCGTCACCTGATGAGTGATGTGTTGTGCTGTGTTCTGCTGGTATAGGACTGGGACTCCGTCATTTGTAATACTCACATACACGCAAGTGAAGATGCAATTTCAATATGCAATAGTGGATTATGGTATAGCTGATGCATCATTGAGAGAGATATGATGATGTATGAAGTTGGTATTCATACAGAATTTCTTGTGCAGTACAATTAAGGACAAACTATCTAAACTGATGACAGTTTAAATACAGGGACATCCTCTCATTATCTATCTCTGTACTTGCTAATATTGCTGCAGGGCACTTCCAAGTCTGCTAGCTCCGTGGCTCCAGCAAGGTTGAGCAGGTGGCAATTGGCTGATCAACACTACCTGGTGTTCATTACTTTATAGCACTCTGTGAAAATGTTTGTTATAATCAATATATACCAACACCTACTAACTACAACACACACACACACACACACATATCACACAGAGTGGATCTGTCTGAAGTGGTCTATACTCATTCCCTCTATGCATGTCTTCCAGTTGTCTAGTAGGTCATCATTTACTATGTGGTGAGACTAACCTGGGAATACGCCAAATTTGAATTTGGGTGGGGGGGGGGGGGGGGGGGGGGGCTAGGTTTGTTGAAATAGGTTGCTATGCTTTTGTTTTGGTCAGTTTATGTGTATATATGTACGTGTGTGTGCATGTGTGTGTTAGGCGTGTTTATTTTCATGTTAAGTGATACTTTTGTGAGTACATGTGTTAGCATTCTGATTATATTTATGTGTCTTGAGATTTGTAGTGCAGTTGATATACAAAGTCCACCCCAGATAGCAACCTGAAATACTCTCCCACCACACCCTCCCCCTCCCCCCATACAAAAAATACTAACCATCGATCCATCCAAGTTTTGACTTGAACAAAAGAATGCTTACAACAGGTCTGGGCCTAAACCCAGCGTAACCCAACACTATGACGAAGTGTCTCAACCATTTGCTGCAGAAATCAGATACCACTGACACCAGCACCTCAACCAGAGCAAAGCCAGATCAAATCACACAGCCTGGCCAGCCATCCAATTAACCCATAAGGACTTCAAGCCCAACTATTTGAGAGTAACTTGCCGGTTCATTTGTGGCCCTTTTTTTTTCCTACTGATGGGTGCAATGCAAATTAAATCTCCATGTTCACAGGATACAATCACTTCCAAGAATTCTAGTTCTATTTCAGCAGTATTGCAGAATCCAAGTGAATGGTCTGAGTAGTGCCCTTGGCTGGGATTACCACTCGTGATAAACCACAAACACTGCGTCACGAAGCTTGTATTGGGGTTGCATGCTAACAAGGAGAGTGTAGTCATTACTAATCCCAAACTACTACTCTAGCAACCACACTATGATCATTGTCTACCAGAAACATACACCACTATTCAAAATCCCATGTTTCTCTAATATAAACAGTTTATACAATGAATTCCTACATAATGGAAATGCTTGTTAATGCAAAAAAAAATTTTAAAAAATTACTTAGCTAAATTAATAGCTAACCATGAAGCGGCTGAACATCAAACAGAAGAAGGTTCTACAACAACTTTTGTTGATTTCCCAGTAAAGATATCTCAAAATCACTTGAAGTACTTATTCCAGTGGATCTCGTTATCAAAATACTATTAATAACGGAGACAGATTCAGTTTGGACAGAATTAAACAAACACACAAGGCTTCATTATATAAGAGAACCACACAAGCCATAGCACACACACACACACACATACACACACACACACACACTGCAACCGGAAATCCTTCAAAATGGTCTAAATTGCCCTACCCACCCACCCCCACACACCTTTCCTTCACATCACAGTTGACCCCATTCATGGTACATGTGAAGTACATAGCAACACTCCAATGGCGCATGTCTGCCCTCCTGTTCATGTAGAGTTACAAGACAAGACTTGTACCAGAGCCAGAAAACAATAGTCTCTTGGCTCTGGACTACACTTGATAGTTCATCCAATCTAACAAATTTAAATCCATTTACATGCCACACTCCATCAAGTATGAAAGGCTGATGTGTTATTACTAATTACAGGGGTATGTAGATCAATTAAATGAATTAAATGGTTCCCCCCAGAGTCAAGTTAGGCTGCAATAGTGATACTCCAGGCTCACCATGAGTGTCCTAATGTGAGGGGATCAGTGGAAATAACTTCAGCTGCATTATGTTAAGTGCGAAATGTTGTATTACCACAATTATTCAACAGTTACCAAAACAGACAGAACAATGGCTCCTGTTGACCGGAGGTCAGTGATGATGTTAGTGCAATGGGAATCCAGTTAAGTGCAAGTATTTACAACACAATATTTGATTTCTTAAAAAACTAAATGTCCACAGCTAATCCAGTGCAGTTGAGCTCACTTGCAAGTTGGGGTGTTAATATGGTGCTAATTAATGGCAAGTGTGTTTCTGGAGTAGTCCAGAGTTTACAGCCAGCCTAATGAAAGGCAATACTTGCATTCAGTGCTAGTGAAAATGTAGTTTCCAATTTCATTCACAGTTAGTGGGGGACTATTCACAGTTAGTGAGGGACTATACACCTTGGAGAGCTAACTGCCAGATTTCAGAGTGGAAGTACATACTCGCTCCAATAGAAGCCACAATGTCTCCTTTTTAGTTTACAAATAGTTTGATGCAATTACAAGTAGAGGAGTTACAAGCTTGTAATTGGTGGTCTAGCCTCTAATGGACTATTTGTTTCTTTCTCTTCCTTCATATCTCCTTTCTTCTAAGTCGGTCATGCATCTATAAACCTTAAAGTTGAACAGAGGCATGCTACCAACCCAACAGATGATGCAATGAATGAAGTTTACTAACTGTTGGATAAATACAATACATTTAGATATTGAAGGATGAATCCCAGTGAGGTCCAAAGTACAATTGCAATTGCAAAGGGGAAGCTGAGGGTAGCTTATAAAAGAGGAAGGAGGTACTAATTGTATAAATAGTGAGAGGTAAATAACATGGTGGTGATATCCACACTTCAGCTCTCTCTCTCTCTCATTCACACAGCAACAACTCCTGATTCCATTTCATGCATTTCAGATTCTATCTCGCAATGTGACGCAGCAATTCTACTTCCTTCTCTATACCAAAGTTTACAAACAAATAAACGAAACAAAAAAAAATTATGAAATCTTTTTACACCAAAAACAGTCACTCAGTAAAGACTGGGGAATTAGAGAAGAATAAACAAATGGCAATGCTATGGGAGATGGTGTAAAGGGAGAGTCAGAAAAGAGGTGGGCTGTCTATTCTATGGAATGTTGTTATTGGCCACTTCCTCTCTCACAGATGTGCCGCTCACAGCTGTGGCAGGATAAGGGAGGTGTGAGACACTCATGCTAATCTGATCAGCTCAAGGCTGATAGTATATTGAGAGCTGATAGCCAACTTTGTAACCTTGTTCCTTTATCCTTGTCAAGTAAAGGAAATCACACTTCAGTGGCCTGAGAGAACACTCTTACTCGGTTCTTCTTAATCTGCCCAGAACCAGTTAGCACACAGCATCCATTAGGTCTGTATAAGCAGGCAAGCAGCCAGCCAGTGCCCCCCATTAGGACGACCCATGGCTTCACTGCCATGACAGCTGTAGGATGCTAATCAAGTAATCTGAGTGCACAAATGCTTTGCAGTGTTTGCTACATATTTGAACTAAAGCATTGGCTGTTGCTAACGATGGTTCTTCTTGTCATTTCACTGAATGAATTACTGCATGCCAGTGCTTGACTACAACTCTCTTACATCAACAGGTTCTTTTACAAGGCCTAACAAGCCCCTTAAATTTAACTTGTACTGCTTTCAAAGAACACTAGAGGAGGAGTCATTAGGATATAAAAACAAAAAAAAAACAAAAAAAACAACAGGCACAATAGTTGCCATTGTGTCTTCTCTCCATAATTTTAGACTGATGCCAAATCATTGCTGAATAAATACTTCAAATTAAACTTAGGCATAAAAAATACATTCCTGGATCCTTGGATGTACTAAATGGTCATTAGGTGTAATGGAAATTATCCCATCAGCAACACTATACAATAAATACACAGGAAAGTGAGTGGTACAGAATTTCGAACAAACTCCTTTGATGGCCCTCCTTCAAACAAGAATATTTAAAGTGTAATTAAAATAAGCAATCAACTCTACTTTAGGAGATGGTGTTAATTGGATTGAGCTGCCTCAAGTGACCTCAATGGGAAACCAGTGCAGTCCACTTAGACAATTTGCCCTGGGAAGTTCAGAAAGACAGGATATAGTAGCCACTTCACCTGAGTCACACTGTCAAAATACTCCAGCACTGGAAGTTAATGAGCACCTGTCATGCACGCAATGCTTGTTGTTGTGTGTGTTTAGGATTTAAACTACTCCACTAAATTTATACCACAACACTTTCTCTCCCCCCCCCCCCCCCCCCCGCCTTTTTTTTTTTTTTAATCATGCAAGCATCATGCAGATCAGTGGATTTGGCAGGACTGAGAGGTCCCAACACATCTGTCTGCCACTATGGGAAAATGTGCTTACACAAACAGACAAAGCCACACTGTTGTAGCTGGGAAACCAGCCCCTCTCAAGGCTACAGCTATTCCTTGTCCAACAACAAGCCAACAGCCCCTCACTGCCAATAGCACATGGTTCATCACACACCATGTTAGTGAGCTGCCTCAGACTGGCACATAAATGCTCCACATTCAATTGCATATGTGCATGTCTTATCTGGGGCCTCAAGCAAAGATTCCAAATTTATTGATCTGAAACAGCTACCATCCCATCTTTCTATGTGTGTTCTTTTACTTGATAACCTCCAAATCTCATCTGGTCAACCTTACACACCAGGTGGCATCAACTATTTGAGCACACTGGGTTCAAGAAGGCTAGCACTTAACCTGTACGTGCTAGAGATGCAAAATTTATTCCAGGCAGAAAAGACCACACACACACACATACACACACACAAAAACAAAAAAAAACAAAAGTGACATTTTAACTGTTATTCTGGTACAACTCATCATGATTAACTTCCCAGGTCAAGAACGAAAGTGCCACTACTTGAAATCAAAATTATTGAATGAATTGCATTTGATTTTTTATTCTTAATACCACCGTGTAAATAAGTGTGAATTGGAGTCAATTACTATTGGTATTTATTATCATTAGTTACACAAAGTTAGCTTCATTCAATTACTATATTATTACTATAGATAAGGTGCCAGGTTGCAACAACTCACACTTCACCTACAAATACACACACATATACACAAACTGCAAAAAATTTGCAAATTTTCTTGCTGCCGCTAGGCGGTCACGCGCACCTGGTAGGGCCAGGATGCCTGTGCACTAAGCAGGCACTGTGAGCCGTGCAAGCAAAGCTCCTGGAGCCGGGCTAGGAACTCGCAGGAGAACAGGCCTTTCCTCACAGCAAGTGGTGTGGGCACCCGAAGTCCCACCTGGACCATTGCTGTTCCATGAGAAAAGGCCTTGAATTTGCACCCCAGCAAATGCCAGGTACCCAATCACAGCTGGGTGGACTGGTGGGGCTGAAACACACACATACACACACACACACACACACACACAGCCTCCCCATCTCCAAGACTACTAACTGAACCAAAGTATTTGGTAGCCACTTATAATCTAATCAAGGAGCCAGGTCCCAAGCCAGCTTCAAAGTGGCAATTAATTAGCCTAAAATGACCACATTCTCATTGCATTGCCAGCAATCTGATTACCCATACATGCATACCTTATGTTGAGAAGACTCCACAGAGCTGTTGAAAGTGTGGAATGTTTCCATGTAGCAAAAAAAGACATTATGGAGTGAGAATGTCCATTGAGGTCTTTCTTGTAATCGCCTCTATTCAGTGCTAAAGAGCAGAAGATATTTATCCAATGGTGTGAGTATGTGCGCTTGCATGTTCAATTATAAAGCCTTAGAAAATAAGGACCTCATGTTATAAGACTGAAGAAATGGGCCAATCTTGCTGCTGCTTTATCTGCTATTGAAATCTTATTTGCAATACAGCTAAATGTAACTGCCATTTCACACAAAAATCATCCCTTTCATTCCAGCTATAGTTTACACTTTCAATAACAGTTGCTTCCTTTACAAGGCCTGGGTTTTGTAGTTACTTTGTAAAAGTTTACCATCCTGAAAGCTGACCGGAATATGAAAACATAATCACAGGAAGATACCTAACACAAGAATGAGTAACTGCCACTAACCCAACAGTAACTAGAGCAGGAAGGAAGCTGAATCTGGAATCAGTCAATCTAAAGTAGGGGGGAAGGGGGGAGAAGATGGGATAAACTAACATTAGATGAAATCATACTTTCTGTTCTCAATACATTTGGTATCATTTTGAATTTATTCAAGAACCTCACCAACTTCGACAGATGAAATACCTGTCACTCCAGGCAGCAAAACAAGAGTGATGTGAATGAATGATATTATGTTTGCTATTTACCATTAGAATAAATGCTCCAATTGGTATCAATACTTAACACCCATTCACAATACCCTACTCAACAAATTACATACACACACAACCAGCTGAACATGCTCACAAACATGTATTGACATGCTCTCACTAACTGCCATTGGCTATGCAAGAATTTGGCATGCCACCTGCCACCACAACCTGTCCACTAGATGACTTGCATCACTATATGAAACACATCAGATATAAAAAAATGGGGGGGAAAAATGGCAACTAAATATGTGTGATCCACAACACTAAAGTGCGGCAATGTGGAGAAGGAGAGGATGGTTCCCATTTGTACTCAATTGGTTCCCATTTGTACTCAATCCTTAATCGCTAATCCAATTGCTGGGACAGTGAAGTTGCCTGGAGTGTAGACTAAGCCACAAATGAACCCTGCCTTACATGGAACAGACTCCCGGATATAAGAATTACTGACATTGAGGCTTCAAAATTTTCATAAATATGTACCATAACTTAAGTGAAGAGTTTGCTAGCGTAATAGATTGCCTTTTTTTTTTCCTCGCAAAAAAACAACAACAACAAAAAAACAATAGTACACGTCATCATAACTAAACCCAACAACACCAGCACCAAACTGAGTGTGCCAACATGCCAGATGTACTGATTAGCACGCTGGTTTGATTGGGCTGTTATCGATAAGGGCCGAGTATCTATAACAACACCGGACACCAGACTGGGAGCAGTTAGCACCCGCCAACACATTCGCAATCACGCAATTGTACCGTGCATTTGTCAACTACTGGTATAAAAGAAAAGGACCGTATTTTCACATTCATATTGATAGCGAGGTCAGCTCGACGAGTTTGATAAACATGATATATTTTGGAGAAAACAGTGATTGTTAGGTAGACTGCCGTACTCGACTAAAATGTATCACTGGTACCCAATACGATCCCAAGATATGGATGAGTGCCAATTATCAGCTATGGCAACCATCTCATATTACAAAACGAGGGTTTAGTGCTGGTTTTCTTTTAAATAGATAGTAACTCCATACAAAGAAGGTGTAAAAAAATATTTAAAAGTCATCTTTACGTATGCAGTAAAGGCATACCTTCATCTTACTTCACTATTATCTCTCAGACCCTCCATTTAGTCACTTCAGCCCATGGATATTTGAGGTTATATTGTAAATAATTGATTCCTGACATTTGATGGCAATTAGTCAAAAGGCGTGCTCCTAATGCATTGATCATTTTATTCTCAACCACTCTAGATGCGTCTGATCAATTTTGAAATTATACAGGCATGTTATAATAAGATGTACTCCTCAGGCGGACTTCAGCAAGAAGTCGAAACATCACATTAAGTTCAAACATATTTAGCTTTGGCTGTATAAAAAAAACAGCAGTTCTGTAATAGTGTTTGGATAACCTACCAAGAGATACACATTAAGTGAGAAGACCTCTAAAAACCACTTTTTAAAATTGTTACTTGTACTGGTTGGTGTCATTTCCTTGTCCTATGCATAGATGTGGTACTGTTTCTAACCTCAGTATTACAAAACATGCATGGCACCATAGCTTCTGCTGTGGAACTGAACATTCTGTAGAACATAGCCTCATAACCTGGGTTTCACCCAATACACAGTCCAGTTAACACCCCAGAAAGCCCCTTCTGGAACTAACCTCTGACCAGAGGAACAGAGGCTGTGTAATAACTGTGCAACTACCATTTCCCAGAGCCGAGAAAAACACTGGCTACATCCAGGAATGCAGATACAAACACAGGTGGCACAAATAGTATTTTTAAATTTCAGATTCAGTTTCGACCGGTCAAAGAAAACAATCTGATCTAGACTGGCACAGACTCTGCTCACCACCATTATCTATCCCAGTTTACCCAAGCACAGATTCACCAACACCACCCCACCTACCTTTACCATCTACTGTTTCCTGACATCATAAAATAAAATAAATATAGCATATTAAACTCTCAATAGCCTAGAGTAAATTTACTTTGAGTAATCTCTTGTGATCAGATATGTTAGATATTTCTTTCACATATTCTATTTTCGCTAGCCAAACAATTTGTGCCTTTATCTAATATAGTAAAAACCTGAAGCAGAAATTTCAGCCATTAGGAGGAGGGTATGGTATTTTGAGTTGGCGTGGGATGGATATGACATTCGCAGATAAATGTGATAATTGACATCTGCTTTTACGTCACGTGCTATACCATTACAATATGACTTATCTCACAGTGGGTGAGATGTGCCTGTGTCTAGAAAAGGGAATGTTCCTCATCTCAAAGAGTTTGTGGGTGAATTGCTGAGTTTACACAATCAGATATGTCTATTCCTGACTAAGAAAACCTACAAAGGCATTTCTAAACCTCAAGCATGATGAGATCAGATACTGTGCAGCCTGAGCTTAGCTTGATGTTGCATGATCTTTACTCTCTTTGATGCTTTAGGTCCAGCAAACTTGTCCTACAACATCCAGCTTGTGTCCACTTAAATAGCCTTCAAGCTGTAAAACCCCTTTCCCCAATATATTAATGCACAAACCTTTACTTAATAATTTATTTTTACTACTGTGAAGTGTACAATACACATTCCAAATGCTGTTTATCTTAGTAATTTCAGGCATTGCTTTTTTTTTTTTTTTTTTTTTTTGGCTGTGGTGGTAACAGATGAATTTACAAGTTCAGTTGTGTTAATAAAATGGCGTGGCTTTAAGCTGTAGCATTCCGAACTGCAACACTTAGTGGACTGAGTTGTCAGCTAGCCATCTTACCAAACTTACCATCAATACTAGCAAGCATTCAGTATTTGACAATATACAATATTAAATCGTCAGGCATAACAGGTCAATGTTATATGCTCACAAAGACTGCCTTAAAAAAGTTGTCCCTTCTACGATGAATAAGCATGACACCCACATCTCCACCGACCCCAATCCCATACTTGTCAGAATTCCACACGAGCATCCACCCATTGTATCATACCATACCCCATAACCTACGAGGTCAACTATCTTCTGGAAGTGAACACTGACGGTGCACGAGGTGATGTTCTGGTGCTGCTCCGAGTTATGGATGAGGACTGACACTTTCTTGGACCTGATTTGCTTGGCTCTATAGCCAAACACAAACAGCATGGAGTCTATCACATTGGACTTGCCGCTGCCATTGGGTCCAACAATTGATGTGAAACACTGCAAATAAAAGAGACAAGTTAACTGAAAAGGTTGAAGCTTCATAAATTGTTCTAATTATTAGGTCATAAAATAGGGTAATATTATTTTACAATGATCACCATCCTCATTTCATTTACTCTCTTTTATTTTTTTTATTATTTAAACTGTGGGATAATTTTAAAAAAAGTTGAAACTTCATACTTTGTTCTAATTTTAGGTTTTAATAATATTCATTTACAACATTATCATCATTCACTCACTCTTTTTATTAACCCTCAACGCGCATGCGCGAGAGGGTAGTTGTCCTGCCTGTCTTGTGTGTCTGTCTGTCATGCTCTGATTTTTTATATTACTGACAATACCGTTTGATTTAGGTATGAACTTCGTCAGAACAACAACTTAAGACTTTTATTGTGCTACTTTTTTTTCTTTTTTTTAATGCAAAGCTGCCAGCTCCGATAGGTACTAGGTATTGTGGGTAACACCCTATCATCATGTCATAATCATGTAAGCAAATAATTTCTTTCTGCCCATGTTAGTTGTGCTTTGTGCTGGGAAGCTAAGTGTCTGACACATATAGACAGTGTTTATATGAATCGTTTAATTGCCTCAGCTATATTCATACCTGATTAGAATAGCCAATAAATTATTATTTTGGTCTGAGAATAGTAGCTAGTGAAAAGTAGTGCTGAGAGTTCACACTTTAGTTCTTGTTTTCTTTAGTCTAGTAGTTGGTTAAACTCCACCCACCATACCATCTTGCAATACAATAAATTATGAGTGAAGGAATAATTTGCTATTACCTTATGAAATGGTCCTAGTTCTCTTGTTCCAGCATAAGATTTGAAATTCTCACATACTATCTTTGATATCATTAAACGTGCCTCAGTTTCCATTACTTCCTGGGTCTCCATTGGTAAAATCTGAAGAAAGAAAGAAGTTTGAAAGCTTCAAAAGAAGCGTAAACCTTTAGTAACCAGTCGGTCACTTACTTAAAAACTTAGCCCGTTTTCCAGCTGAGCTGACTTACTGGCCCCAAATCACCCACACAACGCTAAGCTGTCTCTCTGGTGTTCGGCTTCACTATTCCAAATCTTGCCGCCAAAATAAACACTTCCGGATTTTTATGCGGAAGTGAATGAGGTAATATTGATACGCCGGGTTTAGTTTTGGTATGTCTGGAATGTAACCAGCTGCAGAAGTGCAAACAACACTACCAAAGAAACTTTTCAAAAGCCTGAAAATATTTAGTGCTTCCTCTTATCAGTTGACTTGTTCTTACGAAGCTGGAAAAAGTGATTGAGCAGTTTTTTCCTATTTTCTGGGCGACAAGTCTTGTTTGGTTTAGCAATCCTTAGTTGATTGTCGTGTATATCTAGAGTAGTGGTTTTCTATCCAGCGTGGGGATTATTTGAGTTGCCCACTGCCCTAATGGCGAGGACTAGAAGAGCTCGCGGCAACAAAACGAGGACCTTTCATAATAGCAGCAATAACTCCCAGGCATCGGGTAGCAACAACGGCAACAGCAGTAGCAATGGCAGCAGCGGAACCTCAGCGCCTTGCTCTTCTTCGCAATCCTCTGGACGCAGGAGTGCAGCCATTGCTGCGGCCAATGCTAGCAAGTCTGCTTCTGGGAGAACGACTCAAAACAGTCGCGGCAACAGGGGCAGAAGGGGCGCTCCTTCGTCCAAAAGATCCCAGGCGTTGTCGAGACCTGCAAATGGAAGAGGTCGAGGGGGGAGGGCACCAAAGAGAGAACCCACTGCTCTCCAAGATCCAATCACTTACAAGGATGAGAATGGTGAAGTATACAAGAAAGGAGGTAAGTTTATTGCCTATTAAACAGTCTATTATTTTCTATTTTCATTACATATTTTTATTTTCTGTGTGTATAGTCTTTTAGGCAGTTAGCTACTAACTATGCAATAGATAAATTTGATACGTTGTAACTTTACACTGATTGCATGTTCAATACAGACTATGCCTATGTGGACAGTCAGCAACCAGATCTCCCCTACCACATTTGCGTTATCAGGGAGTTTAAAATGGTGAGGTTTTGAATGTTACATTTATATGTATTTAACTATCTGCTAATGGTTTGAATTTCCCATAGGACTTGGTCACCTTTGCAATTGTGTACACATTTTGGGTACTAAACTTTTGTTTGCAATGGATGTGAAGTGTTTGTCAATTCAGTTTTCTTAAGGGACCGTATCATAAACAATAATTATAGTCATTCACAGACTCTAAACGAGTTCACAGCTAAGTAGACAATAGTAGGTGTTAAAAACTAGGAGCTTTTGGGGGGGGGGGGGTAGAAGGTATGCTATTCATCTTGCTGTGGGTTAAGTGAGCCACACGTTGTCCACTGTATATTACATAACCATAAGACTGTTTAGGAAGTCAATTTTTGGTTCCCCTCTACTTGCTTGGTCAAATAACATTCATCTAACTATAGATTCAGCACTGCCATTTTGGTTACATACAATGAATGCATAATGATATTCATAGTTGCATACCCTTCCCTCCCTCCCCCCCAGCTTCTCTAATTTGACTTCGTCAGTGGAGTGCAATAAATAAGCTCGTGCCACAGTTCCACTTTACTTGTGACCTAACTGCTTGGAGGGGTTTCCACCAGTTATTTTTAGCATCCCGTGACTTGGAATGCTTCTTGTCTTGTCTTACCATGCTAATCACATACGTAATAATTATGATAGGGTCGCAAAGACACAGTCATTGCTGAGATCATGTGGTTTTATAGAGTTTCTGAACTGCCTGAGGCAGTGTATCATCTCTTGACCGAAGACAGGACCAATGGTAAATGATTGATTCACATTACATTTCACAGGAAGTAACTTGTTATTCGCTCTATCTAATAGACCCACAGCTCCAAACCCCTCAGGCCAAGACCCGGGAGTTGTTCATGGCTTTCAATGTTGATACTCACCAAGCTGCATTGCTAAGGTTAGTAGTGTCATTATGGTATTTATGCGGGCTATGTCTCATTCAGCTTGCCTCTCCCCCCTTAATTTTGCTCCCCCCCCACCTTGCCTGTGTGCTACGATTATGTGTGGCCTCATCAGCAACCTTGGTGTTAAATTATAAACCTATCCTGTTCAATAAAAGTTTAATGGTCAGGTAAAAAAAAAGTGAATGAAAAACTTAAAATCTTTTAAAAAACAAAAACAATCACAAGTTTTCTCATTATTTGTCCCTGCTGGTAAAAATAATGGTAGCAAGTATTTTTGGGAAGTGATGTGCAATATTTCTGCTTGTGTGGCTTCTACCTAGATATGTGTTCTGGTCTTTTCGATATTGATAACCATAGGGGGGGGGGGGGGGGGGGGGGGGGGTGATACTGAAAAATAAAGGAGGTGAGAGAATGAGGAGAAGTTAAAAGGGGAGGAGATGACTGAGTTATCCTTTGCGAGGCTTCTGCTATGGCAGGTTGCACGGTATCCATAGTAAAAGTGGGAGGCTGTGGCTGGTCTGTGAAACCATTGCTTCGAACTGCAGACCTCCAGATGGGATGTTTATCAGATGACATAGTCTGAGAGGGTGCTTGCTGGTGGAAGTACAGCGAGTAAATAATGTATTCTTGTTGTTTTAATTAGGGGCAAGTGCGATGTGAAGAAGTTTTCAGAAGTCTCTGAGTCTCTACCAGACTATTTGGAGAAGGATCATTCCTTTTTTTACAACTTTGGTTATAAGCCAGAGTCCAGGTGAGAATGGGATCCAGTTTTGGCAGTCGAGATGTGTGAACTTCACTTCTCAAGACTACATGTGTTAATTGCCTGACCCAAGTATCTACTCCCCAATATTAATTGCAGCTAATTAGAGCTTACATTTGGGTCCTCTAAGTCTGCTCTGAAGTAGTTTTATGGGTTTTCTGTAGTTTTATGGGTTTCAGAATATCCTCCTTATCTGTGAAACAAAAGTATATGTTTGGTTGGTGGGTTTGAGTGCTGCGTTATCAGTTAGCATCATAGAAACCTACGTTCATTGAAACATAAACAAGAAAGTGTAATGTCATTATAGCTTGACGAACTAAGTGAGATGCTAACTGGGGTATGGGGAATTAAATTTGAATACTTTCGTTTGAAGGCATGGCAACTTTATTATATCTTCTTCTTTTTTTTTTTTTACTTTTTTTTTCAGGAGGCTGACCAATCTAAATGGGGAATCCTTTGTGCCTTACAGTCAACAGGTGAGTTGCCCGTGCCTCACAGTGGCCTATGCATATCTTGACAATGTTTTGCTACATCAAGTTTCATTAGAAAATTGCAGTGTTTTGTGTTCACTACGTCAACTTTCCTTACATAGCGATTCCTTGTAATGGAGGATTACCTAACAAACCTTGTGTCTCCATTATAGCCAATTGACTCACTTCTTACTTGTAGTTTTCTGTAATGAAGATGACGAGTTTGGAAAATATGTGTGATCACAAAATATAGGCTCTTTTTTGTTTGTTTGTTGTTTTTTAACGAAACACATTGGTGTAACCACCTATAAAGCTTTTGACATTGTTTTTAAATCCAAGCTACTTTTTTACCATTCTCACTTCTGTATTACCCCACCTTTAAATGTCGCTTCCAGGAGTTCATCTGGTAGTTTGTTTGTTTGTTTGTTTGTTGTCATTATTGTTGACTTTAGCTGTTGTTGTTTGTAGGCTGTACTTCCAGATTGTTTGACCCCAAATAGCAGTGGAGGGAAAAAGGCAGCAGATAGCGATGTGGAAAGTCATTACGGTAGTCCGGAAGAAAAGGCTGCCATTTATGAGCAGAAGGCAAGCTTCTTTTACTTGTCAGTCTTGACTGTTTATCTTAAAATACTGTATGCATTGTTTAATGAAAGGTCTTACTTGGGATTGGCTGATGCCCAGACTGAGACTGTTTAATTTGTTTTTGTTGAAGAGTAAAGTTTAGAAAAAGTGGAAACTTATTTTATTTAACAAAGCATTGTTTTGAAAAACATCAGTGCCCTGCGCTTGTAGTAGTGGAGTAGTGACTGATAGCCTGGTCCATTTAGGTAAATGACAACCATGAGAAGTTCTCAGTAGTAAATGGGCGTGTCATATGAGTGATGGTTGTTAGATGACTGGGCCAGTGAGGAGGGTTTGAGGTGGTCGGATTAGCCATTGGAAATGAGTCTTTGCCCAGGGGGTTTGAAGGTCATGAGTAGGGCTTCTGTTGATGAAGCACACTCACGCGCACACACACATCAGAAAATCCATACAGCCAGGCTTTACAGTGGTTGGGAACTCTTAATGGTCTCTCTCAAAATTAGTCCTACAAGCACGGGCTAAGGCTTCCTGAATGATGTTGTATTGATATAATGTAAATTGGCTTTTTGAAGGTCATAAGAATATCAATAAAAACATAACTCAATTTGGTATTTGGAAGAATTTTTTTTAATCAGACACAGGTCAAAAGGGATTGTTGTTGTTTGTTTTGTTTTTTGTTGTTGCTTTCCACTGAGTTTGATTAGTCACTTAGATATCTATGTTATGTAGTCTTGCATTCTGCCATGAATCCTCTAGTAAGGGTTCGTGCCACCAGCTTCAAGTGTCGGCTTTCGTAGCTCTACATAATATTTAATTAACACCAATGCAAGAGTTGATTGACCCTAACTAACATGTCTATTCCACAAATTTTAACACCTCTCTGGTTCCAAAATATATTGTGTCATAAAATTTTTTTCTTTTTCGATTCTTCTTCTCCTTGCAGGTTTGGGAGCCTAGATTGCCTGATGAGGAGCTTCTAATGTACCTCAGGGCATCCAGGTAAGGGAATGGGATTCTGCTGTCAGGTTAAAAAAAATACACACCACAAGGATAAGAAAATTTGAAGTACTTTATGATTAATTAATTATCATGAAAATAACCCATTTTCATAAATGTTTTTTTTGTTGTTGTTGTTTTATTGTACTTGTTGTTAACATTTGTTTTCTCCTATATTGCAGGAGTATGGCTTTACATGCCGGCATCTGTATGACCGGGTACATGGCTGATGGCGTGCTGGTGAGTTATCAGGACACGACTCATGCACAAACAAACCCACTGTCCACCGCCATTCCCCATGTGTGTAGCAGCAGTGGTCCCACAATTTCCTCTGTCTTGTATGGTTCCCATTAAAAGGGCTACATGTGAGGGCAGCTAATTGGTACAAGTGTTTCAGTCTATGTCAGTTGGCCTCTGTGTATGTGTGTGGTGTGTGTGTGTGTATGGGCCAACATATTACAAGGATCTTCTTCCATGCATATCCATGGACAGCTGTAATTGGTTCATTTCTCAGACTCGGGGTGCCTTTTTTATTTTTTTTATTTTTTCCTTTTTCTCCTGTATGATTGGAAATTGTGACATTAACATTGGAAAGGGGGGGGGGGGATTATTTGAAAACCATCACACTGAAGGTGTCTATTGCAGTGATAGAGAGAGAGAGATGGAGGCCAGTAAAGTGTGTGACTCCATAGTTGTTATTTTATAGTGTGGTCGTTGCCTTTGGTGTCTTTGGACAAAGTAGTGAAAAAGAAACTTAAAACTTTCCCATTTTGGTTTTTGGGGTACCCTGAGGGCTGATTAATTAATTAGCATAGGGTTTGAAATAATTAAATTAGGAGCCTGTGGCTAGAGTAAGGTGGCATCAATACTTAGTCTTGGCTTGCAGGCAGAAACTATTGGAGTCTGTGAATGATTCCTTGGTGCATTGCACATGTGTGATGAGGCTGTTGGTTAGGGAGGTAGGTGGTATTCAAGTGTTTAAATACCTATATCTGAGCGGGGGAAGTCAGGGATTGCAAATTAGTAAATCTGTAATCTGGAAGTTACTGTAGTTCTTGTCACAAGACACTTCCTGTTGTGGATGCTATTCATACAGTCATTCAGATTAGTTTTAATTTGTGTATGTGTATGCGAGCAGCTGGGTGCTAGCTAAAGAAATTTATGGAGGGGAAATGTTTGGTCAGTTTATGTAATGCCCTGGGTTGTTGCCTGAGAATTTATATCAGTAATGCCAGGCATAGCTAGGTATTGCTTAGTGTTGCAATAATGCTGGGTTAGCCAGAAAGTTGCTGCTTTTTAGTGCTACAGTGATGGGTAATGATCATTAATTTGTTGGTGGTACCACTTTGCCGGGTAGTTGCCGGGTATTGGTATAATCTTTTTATTATTTATTTGTGATGTTAGGCTGCCTCGTCAGATGAGACTACACAACATTCCTTTGATGTGGTGAGTAGCCCTACGTCTCCCGGTATTTACAGTGTTTATTTAACAGACGGAGAGCAAAATAATGATGGGACTTGGAGGATATCTAAATAATAAGAATGGGATAATGGGAATTAAAACATGATAGTGTTGTAGTCGCACACACAATTCAAAATGAGTATCTGTTTATTTGTTTTAAACTTTTTCATTTGTTTGTATTATAGCTGCACAGAAATGGCCATGTTATTAAAGATGCTATTCGTGAATTGGTAAAGCGACCCAGTATTGGTAACATCATCAACAAGAAGAGCTGGTCCAAAGAGAACTCTGTGAGTTCAATACACACACACACAAACAATGTCATCATGCGGCTTCCTCCCTTTCAAACGGGCCATTTTGCTTAGAAATGTCGTCTATGTCTTAATTCAATTATTAGTTCACTTGCTTGTAGTAGACTTTTTTGTTGGCTTCTAAAATCCCTAATCTATTGTGAAATGTGTGTGTGTGTGTGTGTGTGTGTAACCTCTAGCAGGTTGCAAGAGAATTTGTGTGTGCGTGTGTGTTGGTATAAGCCTCATTTAAGGAAGTAATATTTTTTTCCCCTCACATTGTATTTTTCTTGTTTCCATACTTTTAAACTAGCCCTAATCTCACCCTCCTTCTGAGTAGTGGTATTAGAGATGTAGTACGACATGAGGTGTATGTGTGTGTGTGTGTTTCTCTCTCTCTCTCTCTCTCTGGGGGCTAGTTTGGAAGTGGGGATATTACTAGTGTTTGTAAAACATGGAAGTGAAAGGGTAACAGAGAGGCTGTTATCATAGCTCGACATGAATGTAACAATTGTTGCTGTTGCCAACCCACCACCCCACTAAGACATCTTAAACTGTCAGGAATGGTATTGATACATGCAGATTTACAATTTGTTGTTCTTTTGTGTGTTTTATTTTGTTAGGATATTGCCTAATATAATTACAATACATTTGATGGACAACATTGTGCTTTAAACACAGCACGTAATTCTGCAAACTTGTTACATGAGCTATTGTTGTTGTTTTTGTCATGCAGGTCTTGTTTGGTAAAGGAATGAGACAATTTGGAAAGAACTTCCCCAAAATCAAAGAAAGTCTTCCAAATAAAAGAATAGTAAGTCTTTTGTTTTCTTTTTTTCTTTTAACCTCCTCATTCCTTTCAGACTAGATTATTGAAAATCGTGTGATAGAATGGATTGAAAAGTAGTCATGTGATACCACTATTTGGATGTGTGTTTGATTAGTGAGTGTGTAGGGGGGAGGCTGCAGCTATAGGCTGCATGAGTGAATTGAATTCATGTCCCCTGAATGGGAAACAGCAGTCTGCAGTCAGCTCTGGGTTAACAATATTCATAGCCTACTCATGATTAGAGCTTGTGCTGGCGAAATTCATCTTATAATGGCAAATTCCAACCTCGAGTATTGTATTCATGAACTGGGCTGGCTGAGTGTGTGCTGATAGTGCTTGCTTCTAGCTGGAGGGATGACAATTCAAACATTTAACTCCCTTCACATTACCAACAAAACAACCATTCACTGGATTGCAAGGGAGAGTTTCATTGTGTATGTTGCTAGCTTTCAAAGCTTTAACTTCACACAGCACTTGCAGGCAGAGGAAAATGTCTCACATCTGACAGTTAACGATTCTACTCAGGCCAACTGAAGCTAAACACTTAACACCTTCAGCTTCTCTTGTCTTTGCATTATAGAAACTTTGTGTTTGTTGTTGCTGTTGATGTTTTTAATTTGTATAACATTTTTACTTCCGCGTGTGTTGTCACAGGGAGACCTTGTGGAGTACTATTACTACTGGAAGAAGACGAATGCTGGCCTCACTTCACGTAATACTCGCAGACAGAGGAAGATGGCTCACATTAGGATGGTCAAGACTCTACTCAAGCCTCCTGAGACCACCCCTGAGAGAGAATACAGTGAGTGTGTGCAGAAAAAAAAAACAATTCTGGAGTTCAAATAATAAATTGAAGATTCTGAAAATGGAAGGAAGGGTTTGGCCATTGTTATGGGAAGAAAAGGTTGTTTTAGTCAGCCATGAATACATCTAAAGGTTACAACAGCCACGGTGACAGTAGCACGGGCCATACTCTAGCAATGCTGTAAGGCTGTTTTCAAGAGAGCAGACATATTCTGAGTATCTTTAGTCCATTCAGTTTTAATGTTGCATGGGGTAAGTCATTGAACAAACAAGATTAGTGCATGACTGGCAAGACACGGGCATCTGTCCGAAGAATGTCATGATGCTTCAAACAGACTAACTCTCTTCACTTGTGGACTCTTAGGATGGAGGTAATAGGTTTGATTGCCTTTTCAGCTTCTTATCATTGAATTATATTATTCAGCGAGTGAGCGAAGCGAGCGAAGCTGACTATCAGTCGTGTTCAATTGAGATTTCAGATATATATATATATGTAGGTATGTATACGTACGTCAAAATATTTCGCCCGCGCTTCTAATTACGTAAGTTAGGTAAAGCGTTCACAGTTCCAGTATTTTTCAATTAACGAGCGCGGAGAATCCTGCTGCACTGCCTTACGCAACTTTGTTTCAACCAAAACGTTTATAGCTACTCTCTTCTTGAAACAATTGTGAAGTCTTTGTCAAGCTGCGCTTCTTTGCCACTGCTTTCGAAGTTTATTCAGGTAATTCTGTTATTGTTAACTCTTCATGCCTAATCAGTTAGATGTAATTTCTGTCCTTTTTTTCTGTAAAAAAAGTCTGCTCGCTCGCCATGCATTTGCGCTATTCGAGCGCACCACTAGTTATTATTATTATTATTATTATTACACTGCAAACTCTCCCTTGTGTTTGGCAAACACTAAGAGTATTAACTCATTGGTTAGTTCACAATTGTAGTATATGTCTCTCTGATAGCATATTGAGAAATGGTTGGGTGTGTGCGTGTGCAAGTATTGAAGGGCTGCGTGAATTCATTGGTTGTCAAGTGGGCGTGTTCATGTCATACATGATGTCATGTGTGTTCAATAATCGTATGCAACACATACTCTGACTTGACTCCATTGTCCTGTTGTCGTACCGAGTTGCCTAGGAGACATGATTTTTGTTATGTGCTTTGTTGTTGTTTTTTAATGATGCCAAATTAGTGTGTATAATTAATTGGAATTGTATTGGTAGATTTGATTCCCATGTATTGATTCCAATACAATTAGTTCTGCCTATCTCTAATTCATCCAGTTGAAATGGTGTGTGTCTGTGTGTGTGTGTGTGTGTGTGTGTGTGTGTGTGTGTGTGTGTTGGTTAAACATTGCAACTAGTTGCCAAATCTTTGGGAGTATTGTTTTGAATGAGACAGGAAGACACAGTTGCCATGGCGACAAACAAACCTTAGTGTATGACAGGAAATGGGAATTCAAAGGAAATGGTCAGAGGATGTTATACAGTCTAGCAAGGCAGAGATATCCATACTAGTTGTAGTACATAAGACAGGTATTCTGCTGATTGTCTAAGAATCTGAGCATTCTGACACAAAGTTGTTTCAGGTTGCCTTACCAGCTGTTATGTTAGGGGTGTGGTTTGAGGTTGGATTGTGTGGGAAGATTTGTTGAAGTTGAAACTAGTTGTGTTGTTTGACATAACGCTGTCGTCTGCATTAACACCTTGCATAAACACTACACTTTCCTGGCCAGTCACAATAAGCACGTTGCCTCAGAAAGTAATTTAGAGCTGTAGATCTTAGAGGCACTTGTGAAAGTATTGGTAGCAAGGTCAACGACGTTGAAGCTGGCTTTTGGAGCTTGGAGCTTAGTTTCTCCACTGAAGGTGTAATACACACACACACATACTGAAGGTGTTAGAGAAATGGTAAGGTGGCTGAGTGCGTGTATGATGTGGGTGTGGAATGTTGTGGTGTTTCAACATTACCGGCAACTAGCAGCATGATGGAGGTCTGTTGCTCTTGTTTGATGTACCAATCTGTAAGGAATAGTGGAAACTGTTTTAGGCAATGTACCCGACCAAGGTCACTGTTATTACCTCATAGGCTGGACAATAGATTAGTTTACCTCTGTGGTTGTAGTATTGTGCAAAGTACTTCATGAATTTAATGAAGTATTAAATTATTACATATGGTGGAACGATTGGCCAGTCATCATCATGTGTATTTGTGTGCATGTGCAGTGGACTGGGAGTCATGTGATGAGGATGAGGAGTTCCAGGGAGCGTGCAGACATTGCTTCAGTCAGCAGTCAGAAGGAGGCTGGCACCATGGGGGTCCCAACAAAGCCATTCTCTGCCATTCCTGTCAGCTTCACTTCCAGCGCTATGGTAGTCTGGGCCCCAACCAGGAAGACAAGGAGCCACCCGAATTCATGTTTAAGTAAGTGTGTGTGTGTGTTGTAGCAGCTGAAGATGGTTGCTGTAATTTAACAATTTCTAGTTAAGTAGGCAATAATTAGCTAAACCTATCCTTTTGAAGGCTATTTCTAATATAGACTACATAGGTGTCCTTATGCCTGAAATATTACAGCAATGTGGGGAAATCGTTGCTACAGAGACGCAGACAAATGTATTTTTCATGTTGTTTATGTGTTCTTGCTTGCTTGCCTCGTCAACAAACAGAAGTGAAACACTCTGAACTTGGCACCACTCAATCTTGGACAAATGCTACTGTTATAAACAATAGACTAAACAACTCACTCCCATTATTTTGTTTGTTTACATACCTGTTTACTTCAAAGTAACAACATATTATATTGCTATAATTTGCAATAGTAAACATTCAGCACTTTGCTTTTGCATGTGTATTTACTTGTTTGTTTGTTTATTTTTAGGGAGTATCATGAATCTTCAGCTCAAGATGACAACCATTCCTCCTCTTCTATTACCAGTCAGCCTCTGCAGAGTCCGGTCAACGTTACCGGCCGCAAGACCAGGAACAGCAATGGGTCCCGCAGCGGCCCATCCAGCAGGCCCGGCCTACGCAGCACCAAGGCTAACAAGTCGGACACTGAAGGTAAAACTTGTGGCAATGCTTGGAGTTTGTTTTGGGGGGTTGGTCAGTGTACGTTTATCTAAATGAACTGGCCCGTATCCTTGGAGATGAGCACAAGATTGTGGTCACGTGACATATGTCGCCTGTTATACTACCAGAACCACTAGTTACTCATTGAGACTAGAAGTTGTTTTTATCATTATGGACATTTTTTACATACCTTTTCCTTTACCAAGTTCAATCAATTTCCTTGCTGGCCACACCTTACCTAATAGGAGAGTAAACTTAACTTGGGTCATAATAACATAAGTAATACTTTACCCGTTTGCTTTGTAACTCGCTGTTCTCTCATTGTTTGCAGCAGAGGCTAGTGGTGAGAGTGGGGAAGAGAGTAGTTGTGAGGATGATGTCCAGATTCCCATCAAGCACAAACCTCTGCAAGCAAGACACTCTTTGCTGGATGACTTGGAGGAAGGCTCCAACAAACCCTCAGCCAATCCCAGGCATAATCTGGTAAGTATCTCATTGTTATGTCCAAGTTTGTTTGTTTGTTTGTTTTGTTGTTGTTGTTGTTGGGGGTTTTTTTTGTTTTTGTTTTTGGTTTTTTGGTTTTTGTTTTTTTGTTTGTTTGTTTTTTGTACATAAAATAAATAGCACCTATCCATTTTTTCCTCATGTACTAGTTATCACTCACTCACACCACTTAAAACTAGCAGTGGTGTCAACCTGATAAAGCAATGAAAAAGATGTCCCTTGCTGTTTTGCTATTCCCATCTATAACTAATGGTTTTCTTCCCATGCCAATATCTGAATCTGTTATATGAGTAGTTTGTCTGTTACCAGGCCAACGTGAGTGAAGATTATGGCAGCAGTGATTCTGTCAGTGGCGACCAGGAAAACGATAATGCCAGCACCTCCCAGAAGTCGCCAACTCCAGGAGAAAAATCGCCAGGTCAAAGTTCATCATCAAGCTCCACCCATGCCGATGATGAGGGTGGGTCTCCGTGCAGCACCCAGGGGGAGAGCAGCGTCACCATGGATCGCACCTCATCGTCCACTCCTGAACATTTTGAACGAGTGTCTTCAGATCGTGAGTCAACGTGTGCTCGTACGGATCTGGTGTATGTCCACACTCCTCTACCAGTCAAACAGATGGAGTCATCGACTACCAAGGTATGGAGAGAAAATCAAACTCAATCTCCATTTTTTTGTCTATAGCTTAGTTGGTTTGTGCCTTCTTTTATATATCCATTTTTGATGATATTGTTTTATATAATTGTTTGAGTGTTATTTATTTTTTCCTACAGCTACCTATTCCGGGAGGACCAGGATCTAGTGCCCATGGTGGATCTGGAGGGGTCAGAGGTCATGTCTTAGAGCCACATGCCCTTTCATCTGGACTCATATCGCACTATGAACCACGCCTTCCTATTGGCCCTGTGGGATTCCCTATCCCTCAGTACCCACCTGTGCCAGTGACTCCCCAAAGCGCCGGAGGAGCTCCTCATCACGTTCCTCCTCCCATGATCCCCATTGCTCCTCCCCCTGCTACACTGCCACACCCACCTCATGCAGCAGCAATTGCTGCTGCTTTCCCGGGCCAATCCTCTGCTATTGTCCATCCTGAGATGCTCATCAAGCAGCAACCTATGTCAACTGAAGCCCCTGTTTCTACTGCCACATCAGTATCTTCTTCTGCCGCCACAACCGCTGATGAGCAGATGCTCCAACTTGCTCTGTGGCATCAACACCAGCAACAGCAACTCGCACTCTTGCAACTTCAGCAAGGTGGCCACGCCTACCCGCTGGCTGCCATTCAAGGCCAAGCTGCAGCAGCTGCTTTCATTCCCCAGCCTCCGATCATCTCTGCTACATCACACGCCACGCCTTCGCACACCACCCACTCCCTTCCGCACTCAACTCACCCAGAGCCTCTGCCATCCACGTCACGACACAAACCAGTCCCGGCAGCTTTCCAATTCCCTAGTCCAGAAGAAGTTCATCATCAGCAGCAGCAACAGCAGGCAGCAGCTGCAGCAGCACAGCAGCAAGCAGCTCTACTGAGCAGAGGCTTGGTCCATCCTGGCAGCATCCATCCACTTATCACTCAGCAACAACAGCAGCAACACCAGCAACAAGTTCTCGAAGCTCTATATGCCGCCCAGCAGGTACCAGCTGTGAGCTCCGCCAGCGCCAGCTCCACCCCTGCCGTCAGGCCTCCCACTCAGGAAGAAATGGCGGCAGCTTTTCTGGCTGCAACTCCCGGTGGTGGGGCCCGGGTTGTCCCGATGGAAGTACTTGCAGCAGCTTCGAACGGGGGAATCCCTCATGATGCTATTCCCATAAGCATGGAACAGTTAGTTGCCATGCAACAGCAACAGCAGCAACAACAACAACAGCAACAACAACAGATCATGCTTGCGCTAACTGAGCAACAGCAGATGGAACTGCAGCAGTTGGAAATGGTCGCTCATCAGGTACAGAAGGATCCCAGTCTGTTGCAGGACAGGCAGTGTCAGATGTTAATGCAGCAGAGAGAGCGCATCTTAAGGAGTCTGCAGGAGCAGCACCTCATGCTTCAGCAACAACAGCAGCAGCAGTTCATTCTGGGCAGACCTCCGATTGGTCACTTGGAAGAACAGCGAAGTCGTCCTGGAGTTATTGTCAATCAGAGCAAAGGAAACTAACTATATTAGCCGCCATATTCACATCGTCTAAAATAACAAATTTGCACAATAACTTTTTTGTCCTTTTCTTTTAGGGTTATTTTTGAACTTAACAACTTTTTTTTCCCTCTCTGGTTGTTATTATTACATTCATTTCTTTTTGCTGCTTTTCCCCCATGCTTCATTTTACACTTCTTGAATTTCTATAGAGTGCAAATTTATTAATTAAACATTTTAACTAAAATCCATAATTTATCATTGGCTATGAACCAAATTAATATGTGTATGCATGATTTGGGTAAGCTTTGCAGGACTTTGTGGTTGAAACTATTGTAAACATCACAGCATAAATTGCTGGGTAAAGGGTAGTTAGCACTATTGGATAAAAGATCATTTTGTCTTGGATTGAAGTGAAAATAGTTTGAAGCAACTTATTTTTGGTGTGTCACAGAAAAGTCATAATAATTTGTTTTGTCTATAACTGAAAAATGCTAATACATTTCTTCATGTTAGTCAATCCCTCTGGGTGCTCCCTAACTTAGAGATGGTGGCATAAAGGTATTCATGTAACATATCAACCTCTTCAGATTGTGCCATAAAATTATGGGGGGCTCCGAAGCCCTCCCCTATGCCCAACTTGCAGACACCATAAAGATTTGTTTTACACATCCATTGCCTATTTAAATGATTAAATTCTAACAGAAGTACCGTAATGATGAACAACATGAAGAGTCTAGAAATATATACACTTCATTGTCTGATAAATGACTGTCGATACAGCTCAAGTCCAGTCAGGTAAGTGCATGCACATCATACATACCCACAGATCTTGAGGATGTGTGTGATGCATCTTGTCAGTTTGACATTGAAACGTTTTCTTAGAACAATCCACACTTTTTCAGCATGCAAAGTGCACCTCTACACTCTGCACTGTGTACCTCTACACTCTGCACTGTGTACCTCTACACTCTGCACTGTGTACCTCTACACTCTGCACTGTGTACTTCCTAGAGATCTCAAAATTCAGTAAATCTATACAATATTATTGTGGTCTGAGATTTCAATAGTCCAATATAATTCAGCACTTTCATATCTTTATTGGCCCACGTGCACAATCATGAGGTAGGCATTAATAATGTCTGAGACAGAACTGGACAGACAAGCATGTGTTTCTTCAAAGTCATGAAAACAACCTTCTATCACCCCCTTAGAGAGAGAGCATCTGGCAGTCAGAAAATTCTATAAAAGAACATTTCCTATTGAACTGTCAAACAATTTTTCGCACTCACTTGTGTTTGGGTGTTTTAATTCATAGACATGTTTTAATAACTCGAGGGAAGTAGATTGTGGAATATGGATACAGTGAAAATTACTAATTAGTATAACTGTGAACTGCTTGTGCTTAGCTACCTAGAGCTGTAACTCAGTTCTAGTGTTCTGACTCCTCATAGTTTAGCTTCCTCTCTGGATATATTATCAGAAACACAAATGCACTGATTAGCACCAACAACAATCATTCTACTTACTTAAATCAACATGAACTTCCCTCTTACCTGGGCAGCCTTATAAATTTTGAGTTATCATTTAGCACTATTGTCTGACAATAACTCATAATACATTGATTTACTCTGAACCAAGTGGTAGAGGTTAACAACATGGATGAAATACTTAATACTCCTCCATTTCTAATTTGAACGTTTGTACATCAAGTGTCACTGTGTGCCTGAGAACTTGCCAGTCTATATACTCAGGAAGAAAGAGAGCAGGAGAGGGAAATTGATGTAACTAAAATAGCAGAGGATAATAAGAATGGATTAAAAAAAACGTATTCTACTGCATACATAATATAAGAAATACATCAAGTGCCACTGTGTGGTGGGGTACTTGCTAGTTACTAATAATAGGGGAGACTAAAGAACAGAGAAAACAATAATGGTGTGGTTACCACTTTAATACCCATTCTTCTACTACTAAATGATAAGAAATAAAATAGCTAATGAAAAAAAGCTTATTCTGGAAAGTGGGGAGATTGTATGACACTAGTCAAGCCCCCCAGAATCCACCCTTGATATTGAAAAAACAAAACAAAAAAACTTCTATCCTCAATGAATGGTGGGGGGGGGGGGGGGGGGGGGCAGCACACTTGTATGCAGGAGTGGACTAAACATAAAGTGGAAGTTTATAAATCTTTATTCAGAGAAGAAATAATCACAGAAACACTAGACTTGCATTCCCTGTTATGCTTTCCATCATGTAGTATCCAGAGTTTCAATTTGAAAGGCAAACAGTTTCACTGAAACAACTAGACTGAAGCAGTGTACACAAATCAACATTGTATGTGATGCATCAACAAGTGACAACGTATCAAAATGTCTGTTAGTACAGAAAACTTACGGCAAGAGGGGTCAACCCAAAGTAATTGTAACAAAAGGTTTCCCAATTGCTTCCTATACCGATAAATGTAAGTCCTGAACCATTACTGCTTCATAAGGTTAATAGTCAGTATCTGTTCTACAGCTAGTACCATGAAAACCACAACTGTAATGTATGAATTCACAACTCATCGTTTCTCTGTTCTTATTCATAAAAGCACCAGAACTGTGTTCTGCAGCTAGGTTGCTACAGATGCACCATCCTCGTCTCTCATAAGGCTAGAAAAGATAGTATTTGACGTACACTCAAACTCCCCTAATACGGGCAGCTAGGGACCAAGCACTGCCTGTAACTCAGAAATATCCGTATCTGAGAACAATTATATTTGCACTTGTATTTTAACACACTGTACACATATAGGTATTGTAAAAACTTATTTATAATTATACATACTTTGAGGAATAGCTACTTGTATTTAAGTTACACAATTAAACTGGGGAGTCCCAGATAAGGAGAGTTTGAGTGTATTACCTAGGCAACAGGTGCTCTAGAATTAGAATGCCAGAGAAAATACCTCCACCAAAGTAAAATTTCTAAAACTTTAATAAAACATGATCAAATGAGCAAGCAAGTGGCGTGAGCAAGACCGTAATAAAACATGATCAAATGAGCAAGCAAGACCGAGGCCATGCAATAGAGTCACTGCAGGTGTCAGGTTCCTGTACTAGACACCTAGTATGCAAGTTCCTGGTGCACATGTAGCTGGTATAGGTGCAGCATCCCAAAACCTTGGTCCGTGGAGCATGGTGGCAGATACAGCTGTCTACTACCCACCTGTGCCCAAGTTACTGGTGTTTGCTGGTGTGCAAATCACACCAGTCTTGCTGTTATCTATATCACCATATAAAGTTCAACCTTGTTATTGTTATAAATAACACTGACTTCATAAATGCGACAGACAGGTGTAAATTTATTGTTAAAATTAATCATTCCTTGGCATATGGGTGTCATAAACCCTGAGGGGCCTTCCTCCCTGGTTGCTGCCTACTGAGTTGAGTGATGCCTTCCAGGAGGTATGTCTGATAGTGGACATCACTGGCAGAACTCCCAAGGATGAACCTACAAGAAAAATCGTGTTGCCATGGTATGAACCCAAAATTTTTAAGTCTATACTCTGAGTCTCCACTGTAACTACTCCCAACAATTCAGTACAAGCAAATTTGATTTTTAGGACCATAGGACCAAGTAAGTTTAACGTTAGACTTGATTATTTTTTTAGAAAATACTTTTTTCCAAGTCCTATAAAGCTGCAGTGAGTGGTTGCTATGGCATTGAAACCCTTTACCAGACAGAATTAGAAAACCCAGGTTTTGTGTTTTCAGAATCTGAGTGCTTGTTATCAGCGGGTCAGCCGTTTTTGTTTTTTAGTATTAGATCGAATACTAAAAAAACATTGCACCATGATTTAGCAGAGAGATTTGGGAGTTCCTCACTGGGTTTGTCTGACTCTGCTGCCTCTCAGATATTGAAGCTCCTTTGGAATAGAAAACATTTTAAAATGTTGATTTGACCCCTCTCAAATTTGGTTCTAATAAATACCCTGCCTTATACTACTGCATTCCTAATTTGCAAAAGTTAGTACACCAAGTGCTACTGCGTGGTGGAGTACTTGCTAGTTAACCCTCAGCGCGCATGCGCGAGAGGGTTATAGTAGTTGACCTGTATGTTCGTTTGTCTGTCTGTCCGTCATGCCCTGATTTTGGAGAATACTGACAATTAACAGTTGATTTAGGTATGAACTTACTCAGGACGAAGATTTACAACCTTTCATAGTGCTACTTTTTTTTTTTATTTCAGGCTAATCATTGAGAAAATGTGGAGCTTTCAGCTCCGTGGTAGGTACCAACTTTTATGGGCAGCGCCCCCTCATCATGTGAGCAAATATGACGGCGTTTCCATGTACCATTTTCATTGGTCAAGCTATCCTGCTTGTTCTTTTGGAAGGAGATTACATTGTAATAGCTAGGTAGTGTTTAGTAGTGCTGAGGGTTTAACATACTGCAACAAGACACCAAACACCCTCTGAAGGAAACACACAATAACAATAATAAATTTAATACAATGTACATTTATATAATACAGCTTATATCTAGTGGCTTAATATATAATTTCTATGCTCAGCATCCAGGTGCAGTAAGAGTTAAATTATAGATGAATGCATCATATTCAAGAATTAAAAGGTCTAGATCTGTAAGTGATAAAACTGAATATGTCTTTCTAGAAAACTTTATTGAATAAAATTTGAAATTAGAGCACCATACTAACTTTACATGTTGTGCAAGAAAGCAAGCTAGAGAGAAACACTGTAACACATGTATGATTACATCTTGACATGATAGATTGTAATGTTATAAATACCTCTCATTACTAATGCTAAACCAGCTCAAGAAACTTTTCCTAATTAAACATCACACAAATATTACTGACCTATCCATCCAACCTGCGTTAAGCTGAAAATGACAAAAACCATATGAAACACCATAATGCTTTGTTGCATAACCAGTTAACTATACTTGGCCACAAGTATTTCAAAACAAGAGCTACTTAAAGAACAGACCAATAAAGAAACAAAAAAAAGTTTTAAGAAAGTATATTGCTGATGTTGGACCTCTTGAACATGTTGTAGTGCCATCATTCTAGCTGTGGCAAGATCTATAAACAAACAAGCTACAACAAGGTCAATGGAAAATCTAGTACTTTATGTCCAAGTGGTTATTTTTTTTTAATCAAAAGAATCCGCAATAATGTAGACTAGCTCAGACGGTATGAAAGCCCTTGTTTCCGTTATACAACACACAAGTAAGCATTTGAGAAGATGTGCCCTAATAAGCCTGGAAATTTTTTATATTATTTGGTTATGTACTTAGGCAAGAACTTAAAAAAAACTACTATAATGCCATTGGAAAATTCTGAATGTGCTGCAACATTTTATGCCTAGCTTTTGATCATCACAAAATTTAATAATATAAATACTCTGTTCCTGTACCGAAGAAAAATTTTTAACAATAGTTTAATGTAACATTTACAATGACTAAAGTCCGACAACCACCTTGAAGGGATCAGATGAAGAGGGTGCCATGTAGTAAGAACCTAAGTAATGAGTCATGTACACCGCATTTACGGCAAAACTCTCAAATTGTATATTTAAAAGGGACACCATTGATGTAGATAAACTACAGTCAACAGCTGGTGCAAGGATTCCCTAGTCCCGCCAAGTAGCAAGATAAACTTAACTGTATTTACTAATTTAAACTCAAGTTATTATCCATAACTGCAGTGTGGGTACCAGCACAGAGCAGGCTAGGTACTGCTGAAGGTCTACCAGGGTAACCATCGAGATGACCTGGTTGGTCGAAGCTGGATGCACTTAGTGGAACACAGACCGAGGTAAGTCAGTGACCTACAACGAGGCCCCCCTCAGAATTTACTATAACCATCTGCAGGCATTAGTTAGTGATAGAAATAGTATTGATGTCATTCTTCAGCATAATGTTTACTAACTGTTCTGTTACTATTACTGTGCACGCAGTGCTAACACTGTACACACATAGTACTATTACTGTGCACATACATGTACTAACACTGCACACACATAGTACGATTACTGTGCACACACATAGTACTAACACTGTGCACGCACATAGTACTATTACTGTGCACACACCTAATGCTAACACTGCATCCGTATAGTAGTATTTTTGTGATTATACACGTATAATAGATCAGAGTAGTAATAAAAAGTGCAATAAATATTTTTATGTGTGTCTACATTTTCTACTTTTTTTGCGAGGGGGTGAAGGAGATGGAGAGGATGAAGATGGTGGTGAAGGAGATGGAGATGGTGAATGTGCTTCTTCAGTGTTAAGGATGTGTGGTGGGGGACATACAATATCTTTGGATACATCTGGCACAAAATCTCTTATTTTGTCATAGAGATATTTCTGTCTCATAAGACAGTCCTGGGGTACAATAACTTGGGGAAGCTGCTTGGGATCTGGAGGAAAAGGCCAAGTGATGAAATGACGAAATTCCGTCGAACGCTGCCCTGCGGAAATATGGCTAGAAATAAGAGGACCAGTCATACTGAGGGACGTTTACTGTGCCATCTTCTTTTCCCACTAGCTCAGCATGATTTGTGTGAGCTGACTCATTGACCACACGCACAAGATCATCCAAGCACCCGACCAGTGACTTCCTGAATTTTTGCTTCAGTAGACCGAAGCACCAGTCAGGAGCGAACTTTGTGTGACGAACGAGGAGGAAGGAAATCTCGACTTATTCATTCAACCCACACAAAACACGCCAAGCAAGGTACTGCATCACAAACCTGTAGTGAATTTGGATGTAAATGTGATATTATGGTTTGACAAGTATTATTGTTTTACCGATTCTTGTTGTGCCCGCAACAGTTGTCGGCATGCAGAACCAAGTTTGTCTCACCAAAGCTATGGTGAGTAAGGAAGTGGTGGAGGAAGGAGATTATGCAGTTTTCCCCTTTACCTATATTCATTCCCTCGTCCACAAGGTAGTTGACCTATTTAACATAGAGTATACCATAATTCATTGCCAGTTCCCTGAAATATTATTAAACATGGTGGAAAGATCAACTTGCCTGCCGAGGTATGGCCTCATAAACACACTCCAAAAATCCCACATTTCCTCGGAGTGAGGAAATAAATTGGCCCAGGCTGTTGAGGGTTGTGTGGATAGTGCACCTACACAAGTACACATTAATGTGTTATTTTGCACGAGTCTCAAGTATCTGTGTACCTGCTGTGCAAAGTCAAATGCGTAATGCACAGTGATGTCTTTGCTGCAGGGTGATATGTTAGAGTTAGTTGGAGGAATGGTGGTGTAGGCAGCTTGAATCGCCTCCTTTGAATCTGCTACCTGGCTCTTCAAATAGCTACGAGCCTTCGTGGCCTCCAGGAGATGCAGCTCAGCTTGCTTCACCAACTGATAAGGTGATGCTGTAAATAGTTTTCTAAATCATCATAATGACATACCTCAGATTTGTCTTCCTCAGGCAAATTAGCAGCCTTCATAATGGCAGATGAGTTCTGCTGGCACTGACCGCACAAGTCAGTCATGGGTCGCATGACAGTTATGTGCGGCAGCAACCTGGTCCATAGGGAGCAGAAAGTGGAGTAAGCGGCTGCCCTGATGCTCAACTCCTGGCAAGCATTGCAGTACTGGACCCAAACAGACTAATACAACAAAGGTAGTAAATACATTATCAATACTGTTGTTGTTGTTTTTTGTTTGTTTGTTTTTATTAACCTTTTTGGTAGTGCAGGATGGCAAGAGCTGCAAGTCGTCACGCTTATAGCCAGGAATACGCCCAGGCAGGATGGCGTTGGTGTGAACGTAATCAATGACAAACTTCTTCAAGTTCTCTGTGTCCTGGTAACTGATGGTATTGGCTGGCAATCGCTTCGAGTTCCCATGAATCCAGCTGTCCAGGCCAAAAGATACAAAATGGTCTTTCAGGGACTGAAATTTTGACTTCCCTACAAGTACAAAGGTTGGCCAGTTTTTCAGTTGTCCAGTTCTATTAGTATTTTAATATTAATAATTTTCTTTTCTTTTTTTACCGATTCCATGCAGGGCAAAAAATGTTGCCCTACAGATCTTCTTTCCTAGGTGATAAAAGGTAACCCTAGTCATCCTCCGCTGGGTGGGGGTATGTTTGTGGGAAGGGCCAATCACATCGTCTATGGCCAGGAATGCCTGGATTTGGCCCAACACTACCATGTCCAACTCCTCCTTGGACAGAGAACTGGCCTCATCTCTCTTCATCTCATAATACTCTGCCAAACAGCGTGTAGCAGTTCCTTGCACACCCGCAACCTCTTGCAAGAAACTCCACTAATTGTTCAGCTGAGGAAGGCTGCTTGCGTCTGGGGATTGGGGACTTTTTGGATCTTTTTTTCCTCCAATACAGATGACTTGCAGGCGACAAGTAACCGAGACAGTGGGAGGCTGGGTAGTAGAGTCAGGATCTGTTGTCTCGATGTTGGAGGACTCCAAAGGATAAATCTCCATTGTGGCACAAGTACCCGAGGAGGGTAAGGTCCCAACTGCTGAACCCGGAGACACAAGTGGGCCAGAGGAGGGTGGGGTCCCGACTGCTGAACCCGGAGACACAAGTGGGCCAGAGGAGGGTGGGGTCCCGACTGCTGAACCCGGTGACACAAGTGGGCCAGAGGAGGGTGGGGTCCCGACTGCTGAACCCGGAGACACAAGTGGGCCAGAGGAGGGTAAGGTCCCAACTGCTGAACCCGGAGACACAAGTGGGCCAGAGGAGGGTGGGGTCCCGACTGCTGAACCCGGTGACACAAGTGGGCCAGAGGAGGGTGGGGTCCCGACTGCTGAACCCGGAGACACAAGTGGGCCAGAGGAGGGTGGGGTCCCGACTGCTGAACCCGGTGACACAAGTGGACCATAGGAGAGTGGGGTCCCGACTGCTGAACCCGGAGACACAAGTGGGCCGAGGGTGGGGTCCCGACTGCTGAACCCGGAGACACAAGTGGGCCAGAGGAGGGTGGGGTCCCAACTGCTGAACCCGGAGACACAAGTGGGCCAGAGGAGGGTGGGGTCCCAACTGCTGAACCCGGAGACACAAGTGGGCCAGAGGAGGGTGGGGTCCCGACTGCTGAACCCGGAGACACAAGTGGGCCAGAGGAGGGTGGGGTCCCGACTGCTGAACCCGGAGACACAAGTGGACCATAGGAGAGTAGGTCCCGACTGCTGAACCCGGAGACACAAGTGGGCCGAGGAAGGTGGGGTCCCGACTGCTGAACCCGGAGACACAAGTGGGCCAGAGGAGGGTGGGGTCCCAACTGCTGAACCCGGAGACACAAGTGGGCCAGAGGAGGGTGGGGTCCCAACTGCTGAACCCGGAGACACAAGTGGGCCAGAGGAGGGTGGGGTCCCGACTGCTGAACCCGGAGACACAAGTGGACCATAGGAGAGTAGGTTCCCGACTACTGAACCCGGAGACACAAGTGGGCTCGAGGAAGGTGGGGTCCCGACTGCTGAACCCGGAGACACAAGTGGGCCAGAGGAGGGTGGGGTCCCAACTGCTGAACCCGGAGACACAAGTGGGCCAGAGGAGGGTGGGGTCCCAACTGCTGAACCCGGAGACACAAGTGGGCCAGAGGAGGGTGGGGTCCCGACTGCTGAACCCGGAGACACAAGTGGACCAAAGGAGAGTAGGTTCCCGACTACTGAACCCGGAGACACAAGTGGGCTCGAGGAAGGTGGGGTCCCGACTGCTGAACCCAGAGACACAAGTGGACCATAGGAGGGTAGGGTCCCGAATGTGGAACCCGGAGACACAAGCAGGCTCGAAGAGGGTGGGGTCCCGACTGCTGAACCCAGAGACACAAGTGGGCCGGAGGAGGGCGTGGTCCCGACTGCTGAACCTGGAGACAGAAGTGGACTCGAAGAGGGTGGGGTCCCAACTGCTGAACCGAGAGACACAAGTGGGCTCGAATAGGGTGGGGTCCCGACTGCTGAACCCAGAGACACAAGTGGGCCGGAGGAGGGCGTGGTCCCGACTGCTGAACCCAGAGACACAAGTGGGCCGGAGGAGGGCGGTGTCCCAACTGCTGAATCTGGAGACACAAGTGGGCTCGAGGTATGTGGAGTCTTGATGGTTGGATCCAGAGATAGTGGATGATCTGACAATGATGGGATATCAACTTGAGGACACATAATCATTGAAGAACATGGTGACAACCCTCGCTCTTGTACAAGCCAGGCAGAATATCTGTCGTCACACACATCGTAGCCTTCCTCGTACCGTCGTTCAAACAACAATTGTTCTTCTACAGTGAACTCCAAATAAATTCTCCCAGCTCCACCTACTTTGTGGAAGAGACGTAACAACTTATTACAAAAACAAGAGGGCAAAGTCCACCAGATATGCCAAAAAATACTAAATAATAAAACACATACAGAAAATACACATAATATACATTAAGTTTCACTAATTGATGCGTGTGACGCAAAGTGGATTGATATATGAGGGACAGGACAAGAAGGACCAAGTGGTGTGGGTGTGGCAACATGTGAGAGGAATTTCTTGCGATGGCCGTGTTATAAGAATAGTAGTCAATAAGAATCATCGCACAAACGAAGAATACTGGTTCACCAGCAAACACATTGCCACTCTGTTTTTTACACTCCACGTCAAGAAATTTCATTCAATTGAAAAAAAAAAATCGGACTACAGTGGCAGTCATAGTCATGGAAGAGGCAATTGCTTTTCAAAACACAACAATGGCAGCTCAGTTCGGAGCATATCCCTAGTTAGTTCATCCCCAATAAAAAGTCACTCTTTTAGAAGACTAATTTTAAGCAAGGTAATCACAAAAAGAAGCTGTTAAGGAACAGAAGACAGCCAAGGGCTAGCAAAAAGAAAGAAAAAGGTAACAGTTAAGTTGATATTTACTGGCCCCATTTCACCTCAACGTCTTCTCCTCCTGGGGTGTCCAGTTCAGGTGGGGTCTCCAGTTGAGGTTTACTTGATGAGTAACTGGTAGTAACCTCTTCAACTGAAACAATAGCAAAACATTTAATAATAAATTATTGTAGATTGAAGGACAAAAAATAAATAGCTAAGTACATTTCAACTTCGTAAAATTTTAAAATTATTGAGAATAATAATTCCATTATTGGCTAAGCAAATAACCCCCCTTCACATGCAGTATGCTCAATTACTCCCATAATGTGGAAATTGAATTTTAACAAACGTGTATTCACATGGTTGAACTTGCTAAACAAGCTTAGAATATACATGTTTGTATAAAGATAGCACAGGGCTAAAATTTTGTCACATCCTCTGGTGGCTGTGACTGCTAAGCACGTTTTATCAACCTTCAATGTGACCATCTACAGGAAAACCGGGCAACACACTGCCCTCTCAAAAATATTTTATTGTACTTTCGGATCCTTCGTCAGCTAGAGATTGAGCTCTCTAAGTTTCCCAGTATACGTGACGAAACGTTTCAATCTGCAGGCTATTTTAATACATTTTTAAGAACTAAATCAATTTCCCCCCAGCAAATACGGGTGCTGCGTTGTGCCCTGTTTTCCCGTATATGATCACATATAAACGCAACTTTAATTGGCTGCCGTACTACCAGAGAGTAATAGTCACCCACTACATTTTGAAGGGTTAAAAATTAATCATATACAATAGCCTTGTGATTAATAGCTAAGCGAAACACATTTATACATTATATAAGCAGGACAAAGCAACAAATTCATGGAAATCAGCTAACTTGATATATTTCATTATAATGAAATTATCATTGGCTTGATAAACAATCAATATTATGCAAAAATAACAGCCAAATATTAATAAATCTAGCAACCCCCCTACAGTTAGTCTTCATGCATAATGTGTTCATTACAGCTGTTTATATGTGTGTTTGTTTGTCAACTATAACAGTTATGTATCAGTTCTAAAAATAATTGAGAGAACATTTGTTATTTTTAGCTCACCTTCACCATTAGCAGTTTGAATAGCTTGCCTATTGAAAGGATATATTCCAGTTTTCTTGAAACCATTAATCAGATTAGCAGGCTTTGACGCTTCTAGCCAAGCTGGCATAAACACAGAACAGAAGTTCAATTTTGAAATCACTTTTTGTGAATTCACCTGATAAAACTTGTGGACAGAGTTTTGCCAATGTGACTTTAGGGAACGAAAATAACTGGTGTCTAGGGGCTGACACTCACGTGTTGTATGAGGAGGAAGGCAAAAAATTACAATTTCATGAGTCCTTGCAAACTGAATAGAATAAGGTTCGAAGTGAGAGCTATGCCCATCGAGCAAGAGAAGAATAGGTCGTTGCGATGGAGTATTTGGTAAGAAGTGATCAGTCAGCCAAAAGTTAAAGAGTTCCTGGTCGACCCATCCATTATCGCTGATAGCAAAACGTGACCCAGTAACTTCATCCTGAGTCCATAGTGGACTGATCTGCTTTCCTGCGAAGATAATAAATGGTGGGATGATTTGACCAGTAGCACTACCACACGCCAAAACAGTTACTTGAGACTTTTGCCCTAAGTTCGATAACGGAGTTTTTTTTGGCCTTTTCTTGCTACAACCTTGGGTAGACGTGGACAAAGGGGCATGCCAGTCTCATCCATATTAAATATGGTTTCTGGGTGTTCCGCAAAGCCGAACTGGTCATACGTATATTTAAGAAGTTTAAAGTAATTGTCCATGTTTTTTGCATTGATGGCATCAAGCCTGACACAAGCAGTTGAATCACCTACACGCAGTCGAAGATTTTGATTTCGTCGTAAAAATTTATCCCACCATCCATTACTCACTCGTTCTCCTCTTAGTTTCCCTTTCTGCTTTAAGCAAGTTTCAACAATGCAACAAACATCACGCCGAGTTTTTCCATATCCAATATCACAAGATTTAAACAAATAATCAGCTAACAAGGCTTCTTCCTCCGTAGATAAGTACGGTACAGGCCCAGGACTCACTCCGTGTACCACTCTCCCACTTACACGATCCTTTAAAGTTGATCTTGGAACTCCATGTGCATCTGCGGCTTGATTACAAGACGTGCCCAGTTTGACATCTTCAATAGCAGCAAGCATTTCACTGTCAGTCCATTTCTTTCGCAAAAACCTTCTCGAAAGTGTAGGACTAGCAACAGGCCGTTTCCGTCTAAAACCTTTTTTCTTCTTGTTAGGCATTCTGTATGAAAATATACAAATGATAGTAAAGAAAAATGCAACAAAATATTTGAATAAAGATATTAGCTCATATTAGCTATTAACCTACTGATTATGTATAACCTCGATAGTGGTCACACTTCGTTGAGTGCCAGATTTCGAAATCATTCTTATCTTTTTCAAAGCAAAAATTTAGTTTGCAGGCAGTGCAGGTATATTTTTCAGAACTTTTGTGTGATTTACAATCCTACAATAATCGTAATATCCAGGTTTAGGTATAAAATTTTTAGCTGATGCGGAGCCCTAACAGAACCTTTAGAAAAAGTTGACTTGTGAGTCCATAAAGTGCTGTCCATCCATTGTTTGTCTGAGAGAGGGCATCTATCCTGTTGCCTAGATACTTTTCCACCCATTCACTCTTAACACCATACATACACAACTGTCATTAGCTATTAGTACAAAGAAAACAAACTTCACTCACTGCCTACGGCCAAAAGCATGTGGTCTGTGCACAACACAAACTAGTATCAGGGGGCTAAGTAACCAAGTACAAGCAGTACCAGGGGGGCTACATGAATATTGGCTAACCTAACTCAATTTTAGAGCTACCGCTAACCACATAGCTGCACTTCTCAACTTCGGCAATAATGAGTAGATACTTACCAAAAATACTACTGCAGGACAGCCGCCGTTAACTTTTCACGAGCTGAAGGAGCGAGAGACTTCAACTCTTAAAAGCAGGTCAGGGCTTCCCTCCTCCTCTACAGCCACTGCTTTTTTTTTTAGGAACCGCGCTTTCCCCTGGAAAAAATGGAGGGTTACTAAATATTGCTAAGCAACCACCCACAAAAATGGAAAGGGGAAAGGTTATAGCCCCCATTGCGCAGCCAGTCGATAATAGAATCACTGCTGGCCGAGAATATAAGTCGGCCGAGTATTGAGGACTTACGCTATAGCTATTATGTATACAGCTCAAGTAGCCAAGATATTGCAAAATGAACATTGCAACCACTTCTAGTATGAGTGCTACTCCAAAGCCTGTGGCATCTGAACAAAAATGATTTGTGAAATTATGCTTATATGGACTCATCTTTTCCAAGTTATATAAAGGCAATATACATTAAATTTGTGTGCTTTGTTGCCAGGCAACATACTTGGTGGTTTTCAATATCTATAACCCATAGGCGAAAACATAATAGCTATACAGTTGCTGGATCATTACTTCAGCTATATTAAGACACTTTATCTGAGGGAGAAATATTCAGTGCTTACCAAATACCCACACAAAACAAACAACACACCGGGACCATTCCTCAGGAAGCCGTAGAAAACACGTTCTCTAGCCTCTCATCCTATATCCGCACACATGCTAACCGCATACGGAATCTACACGAGGTCGTACTTGGTGTGCACGTGAGTAAAGTTTGCGTAAAAAGCGCGCGCTATATATTATATGAAAGAGAAAGGGTGTGTGTGTGTGTGTGTGTGTGTGTGGAGGCAGAACCCAGAGAAGGTAGGTAAAGGGTTTAACTCCACTACACAAATTGTATACTGCAATTATGGCGGCCAAACCTGATGACAATGAACCTGTAGAAGAAGATGCTTCCGCTTTGCGATTTGGAAAAGGTACTTTGGCTAATACAATTTTGTAGGTCTGTTCTTATAATATCTTTATTCACGTGCAGACTTCGACTCTGCTGATGCTTTGTTGATTTCTGAAGTGAAGATGTTGCTGGAACACAGAAAGGCACAGTATGAGAGTCAGGATGATGACCATGACTTGTCTGAAGTATTTACTAAGACTCTGGAATACTGTCAAACTTTTAGCAAATACAATAGCAAGGAAAGCATTAAGGTGAGTATAAGAACGTTTTACACACCATTTCAATGTAAATTGCTGTTGTGGGAGCCAACTTGTAAAGGCCAGTGCCAATCATGTGATCAATGATGAATTTTCCAGCTGTGAAGTTTCTATTAAAGCAGTCAAATAATCACGCTGAAATTATGAAATGTTGCTATGACATACTGTATATCCTGGCACCAATCCCTTCATTGCTCTATCTTTTTTTTCTTTTTTAATGTTCCTCTTAACCCATACGGCAGCAGGAATATTTGAGTATGTATAGTTCCAGCCCACGAGTTTCTTTCTTAACTGCTTTATAGTACACTTGTGGTGCATTTCAAAGTGATGTCAAGCAAGCTAGCATATCAGTTAGGAAAGTTTCAAGTATTATTAGGATTCCCTGATTGTGTGGATATTATTGTGTGTGTGTTTGTGTGTGTAGGCAGTGAGGGAGACTCTGCAGAAGAAGAGTCTGCACAAATTTGAAATTGCTAGCCTGGCAAACTTGGCTCCACCTACATCTGAAGAAGCAAAGGCCTTACTACCAAGTCTTGACGGTCGATTTGATGACTTGGAACTGAATGAACTCCTGGACGATGTTCAGACGCACATAAATTATCAATACTAATTCTATACATCTACATCATCTCAACCACCCCTCTCAGTATATCCGGCAATTATAACATGATCCAACAATTAAGTTCATTAACACTTGATTTTACTTCACTAAATGGAATGAAGATCAGCTTTTGAAATCCTGCTTGCATATAATAACCAAACTGTTTCTACCATATAGTTATTTTTAACCTTTTTTTTTTACAATGGCCGAAGTGATTGCTATAAGATTGTTGTTCTGTACGTACCACCAAAATATCATTGGCTCCAGTAAATTGTGTAATAAAACACTTCAGTAAAATATGAAATGAAGTTAAGCTTGAGAGTCTTGAGACTATGATTGTCTACTACTAGCTGAAGATGCAGACTGTTTTACTCTCTTCCGTTTCTCCCTCATAATGTCTTCCATGCCCTTTGTACCTCTACATACACATACACAGTGTGAATGTAAATAAGCAAAGTTTAAAAAGTTACAACTAGTGTGTGTGATGCACAAATAGCATTCCAAGGTATTTATAAAAAGTTCAATTTTAGCTCCCTCAGCTATAACATTTTTGCATCAACCAATGTTAAGAATAAGTCGGCGAGATATGAGGTAACGTGGTGTGCTTTATTTAGGAATGCCCCACTAAGTGCTATTGTAAAGCTCACCAGCGACCAGATAGGTTACGTCAGTATTAATTACCTGACCTTGTAAATAATACCCAGTGAAACTGAATCAGTACTCTCACCATGTAATAAGAATAACAAAAATATAGCAATTATTATAGTATGTGGTAATAATAAGACAAAAGTGGTAAAAGTACAATAAACTAACCGATATTGAGGGGCTGATGGATCAGGAGCAAAATGGTGTGACTCAAACAGAGCCTTGAACCTCTCATCCTTCACGTTCACCTTGAACGTGTCCACACCTTGTGACTCCTCCTCCTCCTCGTCTAAATGTTTCCTCTTCCTCTTCTTCTTTGAGCCCTTCTCAGCACGCACGATAGACTTGAAATTAAAGTGCTGCTTGCGTTCTCCTTCTTCATCGCTCATCATCAGCAACTCCAGCTCTTTCTAAAGGAAGCCATGTGCTCTTTGTACTTGTGTTGTCCACTAAGTTTAATCCTACTAACCTTGTCTTGGGTTTCTTCTTCAGTCAGCACTTTCGCCACCTTTTTCTTCTTTTTGGTACTTTTCTAATAAATAATAAATAATGGAATTACATCACACATTAAACGATCTAATCAACTAGGTGGTGTGTGTGTGCGCACATGAGGGTGGGGTGGGCTTTTTATAAGTAGTAAGATTATGAAATGCATACGACCAAACATGTGCATCAATGTAGTGTGGGTTCTTTTTTTTTTTTATGAGTGTCACACAGATGTCCACGACCCCCAACGAAAAATCCAGAATGAAACCCAAAGCGAGCATGTGAAGCGTGTTTGTTTCAAGATAGTGAAACATGCAACTTTTCCATGTGACACTTTAATGCAGGACCAGTAAATCAGTAACTGTACTGACAAGGGAAAAAATCACTTTACAAAAAGCAATCCACCACACACAAGGCACACACACACACACACACACACACACACACACACAAGGCCCACACACACACACACACACAACACGCACATAGAACACACAATAATTAAACAACTAAAGCACCCTTACCACTGTGGCTGTGGTCACATCATGCTGGAAGAAAGGATCATCAAATCCGCTGTCCCCAGCTACCCTTTCCTTATCATCATCATCATCCTCATCTTTCTTCTGGTTTATCTTCTTCCTCCTGGCCAGCCGGGCAGCCTTCTTCTTTTCCTTCTTTTTTTTCAAATATTTCTCCCAGGCGGATTCCTTTGATGCTAGCAAAACAAAACAACATATAAAAATTATACTTACCTATACATAATGCATGGACTTTGATCACGCATCAACAACTACTAAATATAGTATGCCACACCCACTTTTGAAATGGGAAACAAAGTGTTGGCTAAACTCGCAAGGCAAACTTTTTTTAAAAATACCCCCAGGTGGTTTCTCACACTGAATAAAGCAGCATTTACTGAACATTTCAAGGGTAATATCCAACAGGTCTCCTTAAATTAGATGCTGTAATACAAAATTACTGCGACTCTCAGCAGCAAAATATTATCACTAACACTAAGCAACAATCCCCCCTTTCCCACCTTCCTGTATTTCCTATGTCTGCATGGGGTGTACTAAAAAATGACCAAAGGGAACACAATAAAGAGCATTGTTCAACTGTATTAGCATTGTGGGCTATGCACCTTTTAAAAAACACGCCCACACAAACACACACCCAAAACTGCTTACCTTTGTCTTCTTCCTTCTTTTTTGCCAAGTCATGAACTGGCCCTTTCAGACCTAGAGAAATATATTCTGACGACATCATTCAATGTCTTGTTGATATCCCTTACCATGTTCCCATGTGACTTCCATTTCTTCGTTTACATTGTCACTGTCTCCATCTCCATCTTCCTCCGTATCCTTCAGCAATGCCTGTAGTCAACAACCACCTCATGACAATCTGCACTCCTTCAAAAGGTCACCTCTAACCCAATACAGCAGTAACTTAAACTCTTACTGACACCCTTGTTAACCCTCAGCGCGCATGTGCGAGAGGGTTACAGTAGTCAATTTGTCTGTGTGCCACTGTGTGTGTGTCATTCAACAACGGATCTTGAAGACGATGGCCTTCCGGGCTCTGAAACGATGTAGAGATAGAGAAATTTGCAAAGTAAGTCCCTTTAATGTGCTAGAATTTTTTGTTTTGACTTAGTTTTCAAGAAAAAGCTAGTCGATTTTAGCCGTACGTACGATTGTTGTGCTATTGCGCTACCGGTAACGCCCTTTACCGCAAGTTATAATCACGTGAGCTGAAAATTGCAGCTAGAGAGTGGCCGGCCGGCTTGCTGCTGTTGCAATTGTCGCACTTCACGAGTGTAAGGAGGCTAGAGTCGAGTTATATATCACGGAGCTGATCTGTTTAACCTAGAGGCTTTCCCTTCGCTCTGTAGTTTGCTTCTTTCTTTGTATCGTCGTAAGTAGCAACTGTCTGTGTGCAAATGCTAAAAATGTTCACATCCAAATAAATTCAAAATTTTCGATAGCTATGGTTCAATTCTACTTGTAGTAACTTGGAATTGGTTAGGTATATAATAGAATACGATAATCAACTACCAGTATGTCGACATGTTTCACAGCCCTATTGCATTATTTCCTAGCCAGCTACATAGCACTATCATGTGGTTTAATCCTACCCTGTGGCATCTATTTAATTGATTGAGGTTATCTGGTGGACATACGCTGAGGGTTCACACCTCCTGGTGCTTCATTTTCCTTCAGAAGCTAAATCATTTCTACTGACTGATTTCTTTCAACGTGTGAGAGTATAACAATGTGACAGTCTATCACTTAGCAACCAATAATGCTAACAAGCAGATCGCCAACCTTGTATTGGTCGTTCTTGTTAGGCCCTCCTTCATCCTCCGAGGAACTTGATGAGGCCAGGTAAGCACTGAAGTCCATACTCTGAAGGTCATCTTTAGTAAACCTGAATATAGAATACAGACTATTATATTATATGCAGTGCTCCTAGCAGAATATTTTTATTCAAAAAATATAAATATATAAAATACTGATGCACTTGTTTGGGTCTAGTACTACGTCAGAGCAACCGATTAAAAAAAAAAAAAAACAAGAACAAGGATGCCAACCAAACACAGAGACCATACGGCACTACTGGTGGTGAAAGTAGACAACTCTCTCTCATCTCCACCCTCCTCCATTTTCACTGCATCACTGCCACGGCTGTTCTCCCAGATGACTCCACCCACGGTAATTTGCACCCCACATTCAGAACTTAATACTCACTTTTTTTGTGTGAGTTTCACTCTCAAAGGATCTGTTTCGTCCCATGTCAACTTCACCTTCGACTGCTGCAAAGCTGCATTCACAAACCTAAGGAACACATCACCAATGTACCTATTACATCACCAATGTACCTATTACACTGTAACTTCCATGCTAAACATTCAATATTTCTGTAGGTGGAGGAGGGCTTTTAATATTTTTTTTTTTGGGGGGGGGGGGGGGGGGGGAAGAAGGGGTAGCAGTAAAATATAGGTACTGTGTTGAAATTTTCCTGCCTAGTAAATTACAAAACTACAAAGTGTGATTTGACCTGTAAGTCATGCTATTCCTAATGCCACAGCTACAGCTACAGCAGGATTCGTGAACTTTATATACGTTCGAATTTCTTTAAAGAGCGGCCTCACTGCAGCCTCCTATTACGAAGAAGATAATATAGCACTATAAAATTTGGGGGGGGAGGAGGGAGGGAAGGGCTTTAGTTTCTCTAGCCCCCACCCTCAGCCGTCTATGACTCCTTGCTCATCATGTCTTGATTCATTCAGTCTTCAGGTGATTGTCTTTCATAATTCATGATTAGACTACTCCACATGGCCAACACACAGCTGGCCATGTCTTGTACGTGTGCCTTTTCATACGTTACAACTAGAAATGATTCAATTTCTATGCTATATCATTCATGGAAAATGCACGCCTACATGCTGGTCACATCCAGGCCACGCCCACAACTCACTCTGCAGGTGTGTAGTCGGCTGTCACCATATTTTCTTTCACCATTGATTTGGGCTTCCTGTCTTCAAACGTCACATCATCTGGTATGAACCTGTGTGTGTACGAGTGTGCAAACAAGCACAAGTTCATTTATGTATGTATAATGTATGTACGTGAAGAATGAGTAAAGGAAGGCAGGATCAGGACAGAGAAGTTGGCCAGAAATGAATCATGTTATTGAACCACTCATGTAGTGTTGACTGTACCTGAGGTCCAGCTGCCCCCCACTGTGTTCATATTCCAGACCATTACACTGCTCATAGATGTGCTCAGCAGTAGCACGTGCATCACACTCCACCACAGCGTAGTAATACCTACACACACACACACACACACACACACATCACTACACTAGGATAGAGAGCTTGGACATTACCAGCAAGCGGTCGCAGTCAACCATGAACTCCATACATTGAATTGGAAGCTTTTTGTATAATGACAAATACTTATCAGGCATGTCATGTATTATACTACAATACAAGACTTATAACACTTTAAATACCGTTGCTATATTGTTGTCAGGTGTAATAACTTGGCAAGTGTGCAATAACACTTGCCCGGTATTTAAACTAGTTAAAGCATGAGCGCTTAGTGCCTAGTACATTTATCGCACTCAGTCCTCGGGCCTACGGCCCTCGGGCTGTCGTGCAATAAATCGACTAGAAACTAAGCGCTCATGCTTTAACTATAACATAATGTACCTATGGAAGAACAAGGTATAACACAGCACAGCCATCTTTCATTTTTTTCCCCTTCTTATTACAAACTCAGCACAGCACCAAATTTAACGTTGAATTTATATACCAGCTTGTTCATCACAGCATGCAAGAGGCACTTTTTAATTCCAAGTAATAACCAACTTAATCGTCTTACTTGAGTCTACTGAGCTGGTATTGGCGTAGCTTCTCTGTCGAGTACATCTTTCCTTCTTCACTTTCCTCCTTCTTGTCCTTCTCTGAGGCCTCCATCTTTGTCAGCCCCACTGGACCTTCTACCTCCTCTTTGGCCATCCTTTCCAGGCCCAAGTCACTGGGATAGATACTCACTGACACAATGGAAGAACCAGCTGGCTTGAAGGAGTCCAACATAGCTGATAAAATAAAATAAATATGTACATATGAATAATAAAATTAAAAATCAACTAAACCATTAAAAATTTTAAAATTAGCATAAACACACACACAAACAAACAATTGGCAGGGTCAGGGTTCCTATGCAGCTGCTAAAGCCACAACATCTGCTGTTCTGATGACAGAGAGTGAACTGAAACTCAGGATGTCCAAAAACACAATCCCATACACTGAATGATAATCTGGCAGTCTTGTCATTAGTAATGGATTGGTGAACTTGCTGGGAATACTAATTACTAATAAGAGTGAATTATTAAGGATCACGTTTATGTTAACTCTAATTCTTAATTACATTCAATCATTAATAAATTTGACATGTTCTTCATCAAGTCAATAAGCATAAATTTAACTCTGAACAAAGTGATGCTTGCTACAGATCCAAACAATACATGAATCCCCTGTAGTATTACTATAGTGTAGTATTATTATAGGATGGATTAAGTTCCCTTTCAACCAATAATCTTCCATAGAGTGATAGAGTACTTGCTACACTCAATTGCAAGTGGCTTGAATGACCTCTCTCTCTCTCTCTCTAATGGGACCACTATAGCTACACAGTACTAAGCTGTGAAGTAATACCGTAAATATCTCTAGCGTCTAAATGATCCCAGTCCATGTGACACACTGCCAGGCGATGTGACGTGGCATCATCCATTGCTACATTGTCTTCCTCTTCCCTCCATGCTTGCAGCGCCTGAAGAAATGAACACACTTTGGTCAGTATAGATTACCACCAGTTTAGTCAAGACCACCAGAAACAGTACAAACTGTAATCAGAGCAGTAGGCACCGCAATAGGAAAAGACATGAAGTGCATGCATGCAACATTAATCTCCTAGGCAACAGAGACTCTACCTACCTCGTGAGTCTAGGTATTATATTTATAACTCATAATCTTCAGCCAAGAACAACTGAAGATTAAAACCTTACACAAGGAAAAATTACCAGAATTCTATGGTAGGTAAATATAAAGCTCACTGTCAATACTCTCTTTCCTCATATCCAATCGCTTGCAATCTGATTATATGCTACAATATAGAACTATATTCAGAAGGTAAAGAGCACCAAATTTAAAGTTCAGTAATCTCAACAACTTGAAAATGTTATACCTAATAACTAATCAGTCACAGGTTGATGTGATGATGCATTGCATAAGCACTTGCATCAAGTCGTATCAACCACAAGGAAACAGAGTGATCACCCACCTCAGTAGCACTGTCTTCATTGCCAGAAAACCTGATTTCTTCATCCGAAGAAGAATCATCTTCACTTGCACTTGACGGAAGTACATCTTCGTCCTCATCCTCAGTCACGGAATCATCCTCAACATTTGATGGCGCAGACACGCCTCCCCCTTCCCCAGCTCCCTCTGCTTTCCTTCTGGCTTCCTCCTTCCCCTGCGTCTTTGGAGTCTCTACAAGAATGAGTTATGATGAGATAGCCGACCACCTCCAGGTTCGACAAATAATAAAATACACAATCGGAATCTGTTCATCTTTACCATTATAAACAAATCTCTACATAAAGTAAACATTCCTAAACGTCAGAATGCCCCCACATCCTCCCTACCTCATCCTCTCCCCCAAATTCCCAGCTACACTTACTGCATATTTTTAGTATAATGTCAACCGAACATACACCACCCACCCAGACATAACCAGAACAACTGTCAACTTCAACAATACCTTTCTTAAAGATCCTTTCTTACTACACTACAAATATACTCTATATTAATTTTATTAAATTGGAGCAAAAACGAATAAATGAAAAGGTGGACTGAAAATATACAATTTCAGAGTCACAGGAACTCTTGAAGCTAAGGGCACCTTTCAATTCCAAGGCACCAAAAATAAGCGAGGTTTCTAGGTTCTACCAGCACTGTATCCAGACTTTTCAACAAAAGCCACACAGAAGGGTCCATCGATTCTGCCGTTTCAACTTCCGAACCTTCCCCTCACACTTCCTCAATCCTGTAATGCTACGCTTGCCTCTCTTCCTCCCAACACAATAATATACTCAGAACACCATACCTTCCAGCTCATAGTACTTCCTCAAGTCCTCACTGGAGGTCAAGTTAATCTTCTTCCCCCTTTTGTCCACCTTATCTGAAAAGAAAAATATTAAAAATCATTATCCTAGTGCAAGCTATCACACATACACTTTATAATTACATTTCACTTTGAAATGCTTTCCAGTGAACATAGATTGAAAACGCTCATCGATGTTGACTTTGCGAGACTTCCTAGGAATTGCCTATAATCGAGTCCACAGTAATTTAACAATAGTAAAAACAAATTACAATAATCTCACCTTATATCTTGGGTCTGTAGACACAATCTTGAATCTGGGATCCTCCTCCATTGTGTGATGCACTATTATATTAATTACTCCTAGCTATTGTATTTTAATGTTTTGTATTTAGCTACACTATGATCTATAAATGCTCTGTCTCTTGGTCTAACGTTTTCTGGCCGATAAATAGACAAATGCGGCTACCAGCAGAACAATTCCGATGATAACTGGAACCACGACCGTCAGAACCTGCTTTTTAGCCTTGGCGTTTTCAGAACGACGTTGCCTCTTCTGCGACCTAGTTTCTTTCTTGGTTGTAGTGGAGAGCTTCCGCACCATAACTTAAGATTCTATTTGTACTACTTTCCCAGTAAAAATGGCCCCAGCTGCAAAGGAAAGCAACTAAGTACCCGCGCCTTGTTTATTTTCATGTAATACAACCTAAAATCACGAAACAGCTCCACGTGGGTTGTTGACAATACGATTGGGCGTAGTCTCAATAGACTTATGAGTAGGTAAAGGGTCTAATTTATAGCAAGTGTCAGCACTATTAGAGAGAGAGACAGTCAACCTTCCACACCAAGCACTGTAATATTCTAGACCTACCCGTATAACATACGCACACAGGTAATGTGTAAAGTTTTCAATTTACATTATTCGCACTTATTACAATTCAATTAACAAAGTGACACATGAACAACATACATATCGTTAGTTTGAACTCTCCAGGAGCCTCGACTGCTATAGCTAGGTTAAAAAAATAGCAATCACTGAAATCTACTGTAAAATGGTAAATGGTACAAAACTGACCAATTCTCCTCAGCTGTGTGGACCAAGTGTCCTCCTAAGACGCAACCACTTTTTAAGTAGCAACCAAGCCAGTATTACAATAATACTGTCAGTTATAGTATTATAGAATAGTATCTCCAGAGTGTCATATGGTCCACCAGAGCTGTTGTAATGGTTTGTAAAGCACCATTGAGTCCAGCATGACAGTATGTTTAATAGAAGACTCATTACCAGTGGTACCACTGTAAACCTGCATTTTACATAACAATAGAAGAAGCAGTGTGATTTTTAGGAAGAAATAGAAGGGGTAAATTCTGACCAATTATGAGCCACTTCTACTAGAGCTTGGAATCTGAGACCATTTTTTCCCAGCTCATTGATCGCTAAAGTACCCAGCTTACCTTACAAAAGCCATTGTCACTTCAGCTGGCTTCATCCTGCGTATCAAGCCTATCAGATGGATCGGGTCGTTGAGTGTGCCGTTACTTTTATTGTTGTCTGTGTTTTTGTAACTAGGCCATCACCTTTTTATAGAGACGAGTGAGATAAATGCACAGAGCTGTTGTGGAAATGTAGTAAGAGTTACCCAGAAAGGAACAGAGATTTTAGATTATCGTATGAAATGGGCATGGCACATTGAACATGTGGGCACCAGGTCCATGGATATCGCCTGATCTTTGATTATACTCCCATCAACTTCTGCTTCAAAGAATTTCCACCATTCTAAGTATTATTTTTGGCTATATTATTATTTTATTATTATTATTATTAATATTATTTATTTTATTTTTATTATTATTAATTTTTATTATTATTAATTTTTTATTTTTAAATATTATTTATATCATTACCATTATTACTATTATTATTTATTTATCATTATTTACTTATTATTTATTTATTATTATTATTATCATTTATTAGATGCAACTCAGTACTATGTAAATACTCTAATCATGTTTTTATCCATTAATGGTGACATCTCAATTGTGTGTGTGTGTGTATGTGTGTGTGTGTGTGTGTGTGTGTTTGTATGAGTGTTGGCTGTGTGGTGTAGTGGTTGTGTCCTTGGCTCAGGGCCTGAAGGTCCTGAGTTCAAGCCCAACTTAGGCCACTTTTCCATCTAGTTTCCATCTGCCTCCCACCAGTCCACCACCCAGCTGTGATTGGGTACCTGGCATTTGCTAGAGTGCAAATTCAAGGCCTTTTCTCATGAAACAGCAATGATCCAGGTGGGACTTCGGGTGCCCACACCACTTGCTGTGAGGAAAGGCCTGTTCTCCTGGAGTTCCTAACCCGGCTCCAGTAGGAGCTTTGCTTGCACTGCTCACTGTGCCTGCTTAGTGCACAGGCATCCTGGCTCTGCCAGGTGAGCATAACCACTCATGGTTGCAAGAGAATGTGTGTGTGTGTGTGTGTGTGTGTGTGTGTGTGTGTGCGCATGTGTGTGTGTGTGCATGTGTGTGTGTGTGTGCGTGCGTGCGTGCGTGTGTGTGTGAGCAAAAGATTGAAGGAGAAATGGTGTGAGAGAGGGACTGTGGAAGAGAAGTGGGAAGTGATGAAATCAGCACTATGTGTGGCAGCTAAGTCAACACTAGGTACTTCCTCACAGAAGAAAGTGGACTGGTTTGAGGAGAAAGCTGGCATGCTAGTGCCCATGTTAGAGAAGAGGAAGGAAGCATACTTAAAGTGGTTGGACACAGGGAATGAAAGAGAGCGGAGAAGTTTGCGGAACTGCGCAGGAAGGTCAGAAGAGCTGTGAGGGTAGCGAAGAATAGCTGGTTCCTCAGAAAGGCACAGGAAGCTGAGCATGGGATGCATAGAGGCAAGGTAGTGTGGAGCTGCATCAGAGACATCCAGAGAGGTAGACGTGGACTAGTACCAGTGAGAGCGGTTGTGGTGAGGAATGAAGAAGGAAACTTGTGCAAAACTCCCGAGGCACAGCAGCAAAGATGGAGGAGGCACTTTTCAGAGATCCTAAACCTGCAAAGTGGGTTCTCTATGGAGGAGTTGGAGCTAGTGAGGCAGAGCCCAGTGAAGGACGAGATGAGTGAGCCTCCCTCAGAAGAGGAGTTGGAGAGAGCTATTGGCAAGCTACGTAGTGGTAAGGCTGGTGGAGAGACAGGGGTTCTTCCAGAAATGGTAAAGGTTGTGTGCCATGAGGAAGCATTCATGTCGTCTTTGATGAGTCTGTGTGGAGATATCTGGAGGAAGAGTGAAGTTCCCAGAGACTGGTGTGATGCAGTCCTTATACCACTGCCGAAGAAAGGCGATCTGTCAGTCTGTGATAACTGGAGGGGCATATCACTGCTGGATGTAGTGGGTAAGGTGGTGGCACATGTGATCCAGGAACGCCTGCAGAAACTGGCTGAAGATCAGCTTCCTGAGTCTCAGTGTGGATTCAGGAAAGGACGTGGGTGTACGGATATGATCTTCACGGTGAGACAACTATAGTAGAGAAGTCATGGGAGCACACTTCCAAAACCTTCCTCACTTTCATAGACCTCCGCAAGGCGTATGACTCTGTGCCACGGGAAGCTCTTTGGATTGTGCTGCAGAAGCTAGGCGTGCCTGAGGGCATGGTCAATATAATTGCTTCCTTCCACAATGGCATGAAAGCCAAGATCCGCCTGGATGGTATGATGCTGGAGGAGTTTAAGGTCAGCAATGGGCTGAGGCAAGGATGCTGCATGGCTCCAGTGTTGTTTAACTTGTTCAGTTGTCTGATGGTAGAGAGGTGGCTCGTGAGGCTGGAAGATGTGGAGGGAGTTGGAGTTGACCTGCACTTCAAGTATGATGAGAAGTTGTTCCGCAGGTATACCAGAAATGCACAAGTGAGGATGATGACGGAGTGTCTCTTTGCTGATGATGGTGCATTACTGGCTACTAGCAGGAATGCCATGGAGAGGGCAGTACAGGAGTTTAAGGGAGTAGGCACTCAGTTTGGCCTGACTCTTAGTGTCCAGAAGACCAAGCATATGGTGGTAGGAAGACAGGTGGAGGACTCTGAGCGCGAGCCTATTGTTGTGGAAGGAGGAGAGATCCAGTGTGTGAAGGAATTTCCGTACCTTGGTGCAGTGATTGCTGACTCTGGCAGGATGGACGCTGACGTGGAGAGCAGACTAGCAAAAGCTTCCAAAGCATATGGCGCCCTTAGGAAGGCTGTGTTCTTGGATAGGAACTTATCCCTCCAGACGAAGCGCAAGGTGTACCAGGCATGTGTCCTGTCTGTACTGTTGTATGGAGCTGAGTGCTGGATCCTTTTGAGGAGACAAGTAAAGAAACTCAACACCTTTCACCACAGGTGCGTGAGAGCAGTCCTGGGCATTTCTAACCAGCAACAGTGGGATGAGAGGATCACCATGGCTGAAGTGAGGAGACGATGGGGAGACGAAGATCTAGTGTCAGACAAGATCCAGATGAAGAGGTTGGAATGGCTAGGTCACTTGGCTCGCATGCAGGACCATCGCATCCCAAAGAGTGTGCTGTTCGATTGGCTGTCTCAACCCCGTCCTCGTGGAGGTCCTCGCAAGAGGTGGAAGGATGTGGTCAAGGAAGATCTCCAGCAGATAAGTGTGAAGGACGAATGGTATAAGTTAGCCACTACCTCAAGAGACGGATGGAGGTCAAGGTGCAGAGAAGGTGTGAGAAGACAATTAGAGAGTAGGGCAGCAACAGCAAGGTCCAGGTCTAATATTGGTAGAGAGGTGTGGTGTGGTCTGTGCAACAGGAGGTTCAGGAGAGAGGCAGATAAGAAGAGGAACAAGTGTGCAGACGAGAGGAAGAAGCCACTCAGCCAGCAGAAAGGAGTGGTGAAGTGCACCTCCTGCAGCATATGGTTTGGCAGTCGTGGAGGATTAGCAGTCCACAGATGTCGCAGTGATGGACAGTGATGCTGTGAAACTAGCAGGATGCTTGAAGTCCTCTATAGGGACCACGTGACCGTAGGACGGCAGCGGAATTACAAGTTACAAGTGTAGTACTGAGTATGAGGTGATACTGGTATCAGTGCTTTGCTGTGAAATATTAATGTCTATACCACCTTCTCTCCCTCTCTCTCTCTCTCCTTTCCCCATCCTTTGAGTAATCGAAAAGGACAGCAGACTCGTGTGTGTACGTGTGCATCAAAATGGACGGAAAGTAGGAAAAGGATTGAAGGAAAAAATAGAGACCATTTGCTAACTGTAACTTTCAGCACAAAGCTTTTCTTTATGACTGTCTTGACAAAACAGCAGAACTTCTTGTATGGCACGTATATTCGCTGTGATGCAAATTTATTTATTAAGAATTTCAGTTGATCTAAAATGTTTAATAATAATTGTAAAAAAAAATTGCAGCTGATGATGGAAAGAAAATGAAGTGAAAAAAATTAATCCAGAAGTTACGAAGTGAATAGTAACTGAGTGGGTGTGGCCTGAGTGGGTGGAGTCACAAATGGCAATGATAAGTGGGTGAATAGTCACATTTAGACTGTAGTGCTACTGAGGACTGTAGGGGTCACTGTACGGTTGAGAGGAGGAGCCTCGTCCCTGGCCGAACGCAAGGCTGATTCCTGCAAGGAAATAATAATAATAATAATAGTAATAATAATAATTTGCTCAAGAAGATTTTATGACTACAGCTCTCTTTGATTATGAGTCTCACAACAACCGGGGATTTGAACCCAGGACCCCTGGCTTTAGCCACCAGTGCTCTGACCACTGAGCTACGACAACCCTCGACTTCCAAGACCTTCACATTTTCCCTTTATAATGTTGAGTAGTACTTCTTGCTGCAGTCTCGTACTCAACAGACCACCAATTATGTGCCATCAGAACACCTTTTCGGTGTCGACTGGAAACACCTTGCTTCTCAACATTTGTAGTTCTGCTAACCAAGGATCTAACTGTATAACTAGTTTAACTCTGAACTTTATCCAGGCAAACGACTCTTTATATTCCACACATGTTGCCAACAGCAACAAACAAAACAACTCCAGCTAACAAATTACAGTAGTCTTTTTTTTTTTTTCTCTCATAATTCTGGACTTTTCTTGTGTCCAAAGTGCAGAAGGACATTACAGTTCATTGTGGACAAATGGTATTTAATGTTGCAATATATGGCCACGGATTGTAGCATTTGGGTAGGATACAATACAGACAAGCATAAGTCTCACCACAACTTGGAGGTTGGTACAGGATACACAACTGAGGGTTGAATGGTTGAGGATAGCATAAATCCCGTACCAACCAAACACAAAGTAGTGCAACTGACTTGTACCCATGGCTCTAAGGCTATAGGGAAAGTATAAAAAATTGGACGGTTCACTTGTCACTTCCTAGGAGGTGGGTAGAAATATATTCACTGCGGATTGAGGAATCTGATTGGACGGTTTGAATGAACCATGGTACAAGAACACTCACAAGACTGATCTCTCATTATCGTGCACACACACACACTCACACACACACACACACACACAGGCTATGGCAATTACTGTGATTGCATTTCCCTTACCCTCAAACTCATGCGTGCTCGGTCTCCCTTGTCCAGAGCTGCTCGGTTGAAAGGCTGCGGAGGGGGTGTGGTCGTGAGGTCTCTCTCGGATCCTGATGGGTTCGTGCGCTGTAAATTGGATGGAGCCACGGAGTGATGGGCCAGCAGCTGCAAGGAGCGCCGAGTCAGGCTGTTCCTCCGCACCGGGTGGCAGTCTCGCATGGGAGTCGAAGTGTTTGGTTTCAGGGGGGAGTGACCTCGGCGGAGAGGGACCGGAGATTGAGAGGAGGCACCGTATGGATTGCTGGGGCTGAGGTTGAGAGGTGAGCTGTTGCTGACAGAGCGACGGTGAAGGGAGTCCATAGACCTGGGGAAAGACGTCAGTGTGTGGAATGAATGAATGAAACAAACAAATTGGGTAAAGTTCAGTGCCTGAATATAAGAAATGAAGCATTGCCCTATATAAATTAAAAAAATAAATAAAAGCAGGCAAGATTAAATCACATGATTCCCACATGGGATAACTTCATTGTCATGTGTCAAGTATTCCCGTGCTATTATACATATCTGTGACAGTCCGTGCAGCTGTCTGGTGATGTCAGAGTGACTTTCAGACTAGACAATAGACGCTATTGGTTACAGCAATGTACATGGGGACAGAATGGAGCTAGTATTAGCTGACATTATCGGTTAGTTTGGAGTGTTTCCTTCTGTATGTTTGTTTATCACTGCACGGTCGATAGACACCAATATTTATCTTGCTATCTGACACAAGATGATTGGGGAAAGTTTGTGAGCAATAGAGAGAGAGAGATAACTGAGAATGCATACTATAAACCTCGTTCAGAGTTGACGCATTTCAATTACATGCACACAATTTCAAATTATTGAGAAAGTTACAAAATGGTCAGTCTCCCTTTACCAGGCCAATCTATACCATCACTAGGCTAAATATGATATTTTCTACACATCCTTCAGTGTAAAAAAAGTACCTATCTTACACTTATCCTATGTAAGGATAAGAATAGAAGTGAATTCCTTAACTGTATGAAATTCGTCTCTATCCTACATAGGATAGAGGTGTGGGATAGGTGCATTTCCTATAATGCTGGACAAGTAGGAAATTTCAATTTTGGTCTAGTGCTTATTTACTGATATTCCAGATTCTCAGCTTCACATGCCAACTCACCCATTGACATCATCACTGAACAGAGCGGCCAGCTTGCCGGTGAGGTGGCGGCGAAGCTGCCCTTTGCTGCTGGGTATCTGGATGATGTTGGCCAAATGTTCCGCACTGAACCTGCCTCTCTCTAGGAAGAGCAGGGCGCCATGGATACCTCCGCCAATCACATTACCAGCGTAATCCTGAGGAGGAGAGAAGAAACAGAGATTATATATTACTTACATTGCACCACATGAGGTAAACTCAGCTAAAAAACAACTCTAGAAATTATTTCCATAACTATGTTCTCAAAGCAAAATTAAACAATGCAACAACAGAAACAACAACAAAAATAAAACAAACTTTCATTAAAGTGCTGCCTTTTCAAATTGTATTGAAACATAATGTATTCTGATTAGGCAAATACCACAATTCATATTTCATATTCATGCACAGCTCAGACTAGAGGAATGGGTCATATTGTAGCGTGACGATGTATGGATGTATGTATATTGAGTAAACTCCCATGTGCTTGTCTCATGTGAACAAGCCCTGCACAGGTGGCGTGCTGTAACATCAGCACTTCACTGGCAGAATTCCACCTTATTGGTTGGTGACAAGATGTTCTGGCTTGTCTGGATGCTAATTTAGTCTCCCTACCTTCCCAGGGATGTGGACAGCTACCTTGTTGACCACTGCCATCTCAGCTGCTAGCTTCTCAAGCTGCCTCTGCACATTAGCTTCAGAAGTGGGCAGGGAGTAATTAGAGAGTACAGCAGTAGAGAGAGAGAGAGAGAGAGATGGAGGAACACCACCGCTAGCTAGTGACTCGATATAATTGGTAACTAACAAGACCAGTACATTCCATTCCCACTTAAATTGATATATGCGTACATTGTTGAGTGTGAGCACATTGAAAGACACATATATTTTCATTGAAATCTTGCCAGCTGTTTAATACCTAACGATAAGGTATGCCCTAATAACAATTATAAGAACTAAACAGAAATCTAATGTGTGGGAGTCATAACAAATTGAACCAACTCAATCATAAGAAATTCCCACTATAAAATTACATTCCTTAATCAAAGAACAAAATAACGACAAAAACAACAAAAACAACAACAACACGGACACACACAAGAATCCTATATACACTGCATCTCTGTCACACACACGTAGTAAACTAAAGTACCAAGACAAGTTCCAGTATTTGACATGCTGTGTGTCTAATCCTACACTCTACTATGGAAGTAAAAGTACATCAGAGTTAATGTATTAGTTACCTGTAGGTTAATTCTGTGTAGCCATTCGCAAACCTCAGTGTTGGTCCAATACAGAGGGTTGTGGGAGTTCCTTCTGTGCTGCTGGATAGCCTGAGGGGCAGAAGGAGAGAGAGGGAGAGAGAGAGAGAAAGAGAGGGGGCGGGAGGAAGAGGAACAGGAAAAGGGACACTTGATAATTGAATGCAGACATAACAAGAATGTAGAAAATTTTTATCGATAAAGCTGGTAGTAAAATTTATGGACAGTTAATTTGTGTGCCTCCCCTCCCCCCCCCCCCCCCCCCCCCCCCCCCTTCACACAAAGCAAACAAACTTGAAAATGGCTGTGTCCCACATGAAGCAGTCCCAACCTTAGGCCAGCTGATTGTGGGTTAATTTTATCAGAACTATGTGTGTAATATAGTAATATGTATGTATGTATGTATGTATGTATGTATTTGTGTGTGATACAATGATATGTGTGCACGTGTGAACTGTTTGTTTGTCAAATACTTGGGAAGCCGCTATGAGTTGACACATACTCCACGAAACTATGGCAACATGTCTTCGTTATCACTTCACACGCCTCGTCAATGCAACTCAAACAAAAGCCACATAATAGGAGGAGTTTCCCATGGCACCGTGGAAACGAACAACGTGAAACCGAAATATGTTGTATGAGCTGACAGTTCAGATTCTTTGAATATTTTATTGAAAAAAATGTTTCCAAGATAGAGAAGCACTTAACCTGCCACAAACCTCGCTCTATCAATCACTGCACTTCTTCTGTGTCTGCAGGAATAGTGCCACCATTTCTCCATCAAGTTGACTAAGTTGTGAAGAGTTAAACTGTCATGCAGATGGCCGCAAAATGTCCTATTTATTCCAACATACACTCATGATTAGCTACAAGCTACACAACCATTTCCCTCACATCACAGCTGCTGCCAAATTCAAATTGGGCTTTCCATTGAAGAGACTTCAATCCTCTAACTCATGTCTACCAGACAGAACTAGGCCCAAGATGTCCGTCTGGAGAAGAAGACAAAAAGGCTGCTATTGATACCACTGCACCCAATAATGGAGACAGAAGGGTTTTTTATCTGTATGCTTCAATTTGTAGCCAGCAACCAGCAAAGGATTATCAAGTTATCCTCCCATGGGCATCATTGCAAACGTAATTCTTAAACCTAAGCTTATATGTAGTTTATAATTTGTCATAGAGAATGCATTAATTGCATTGTATGACCTTTTAAATCTCCAGAAATCGGTATCTCGTTTGTTTATACCTATCTCATATTGACAGTGGCAGGACATCATTCATCAAATTAGGTTTGGGTATTGTTGTGACACCCCTGTTCACATGTATTGCTATTACGTCTTGCAAACAAGATGTGATAAATAGATGTGATGAATGGCCTCAGAGAGGAAAACAGCAAACCAGAGCATGGGAGGTCTTGTTTCTGTAAACAGAAACGATATTTCAAAGGACTCACTACCATTTATGGTGGTGATGCTAATTCGTGTCACATTAGATAAACAGGTTCCATTGCTTGTTCCTCTTCAGTAAGAGTTTCAGTTAGGCAAGAATCTCCGCTAATCCAGCTAGCTGCCTCTAAGATAGTCAAATTGCAACGTACAGTTAAAAGATGTAATTCTCGAGTTTCTTAATAAAAAATGTCCTTTTGGTAACCATAATAACAAATTTTTTAGTTGCTATCAGATACCATCTATGTGACATTTAAAGCGGATTTAGTTTTATATTCAATTACAAATGGCGTGTACCAGGTGAATCGTTACCATAGCAGCAGCATACACAGAGACCTCGTGGCCTATATGCACAAACACGAGCTCACAAAACTACAACACCATGTCACAGTGCGTGTTTGTTTTAAAGCAGCTGTGAGTGTAAGAATTCCATGAGCATACTTAAGGGCACCTTAAAGGAGACAACTGGACCAAAAAACACATTCTGGAATGAGAATAGAAATACACATAAATGGAATTCTGGCCCCAGGAGTCCTCAGCTTGGAAACTAAAGTATTTGATCATGACGACTAATCCCCAGTGTTCTGGATGCCAGACTCATTAAATTTGGGTAAAATTATATTTGGCATTCAACCTAGAAATCCATTTGATGCAATTTTTAAATTGAGTTAGTTGACAGAAATGCAGTGCAGGCACGTACATTGTTTCAAGCATTCTTTGCCAGTTAAAAGATTGCTCATGAATCTGTAGATTTAGTCGTTCTCCCCAAGTGCTGACTTCAGCTGTATTGTGCATAGAGAGCCGAAGGTCTAAAGTTCTTATTAAAATAGGGAGTTGGGGAAAATAAAACAATGAGGTTTATTGTACCAGATATGTTTGTGTTCAAACAAACATCAAGAGCTGAGACAACAAACAACAATGTTTAGGACACAATTTTATAGGGGCAAAGTATTTTGAGTTTGTTTTTTTTAACAATAGCTCATCGATAGAATAAAAAGTGTTTTTTTTTTAAAAGTAATAGCTCATTTTCAATGTAAATAAAACTGGGCGAACAAAGGCAGGCAACAACGACGACAAAATATCACAACATGAACAAACAAGATGTCACGAAAGAAACAAGTTACTTAGCAACAGCAAACAGTAATCCTTAATTGCCAAGAGCCATGTCTACATCTAAGAATGGCTCAGCTGATCCACTCACTCTCTCGCTCGCACTCACCTCACGGTTGTACTCGTGCATGCGTAGAAGCTCCACCCCCGACAAGAAACTGAGCTGGTCAACTTTCTTGGTGATCTTCAGGTAGCGCTTGAGGTCGTCCTTACTGAGGGAGTTGAGGACACGCCCATCAACCAGGTGGGCGGAGAGGGATTCGGTAAGGTGTGCCAGGCCGCAGTCGTGGGCCCACTCGTAAGCCACCCAGTTGTAGTCAATATTGCCGCCATGTGGATACTGACATCTGGAAATGGAGACAAGGCATAATTAAAAATGGCGGAGTAATGTTTAGTGGAAAGTATAATGCATATTTACAGACTGGCGTGAGTAAATAAAATATCACAATGGAATAGAGCACCATCACACGATTAATCTGTCTCTATCAATAATAACCAACTAAACCACTTCCCAATGCTACGCTAAAGCCTGTGCCATCAAATGACACTATTTTTATTCATAAAATAAATTATAAGTGATGAATTCATCAAATAACAGTATTGAAAGTTAACCGTGTTCTTCTGCTATTTATAAGCTAAAATTATTACCAGGAAAAAATAACTGACAAGCTGCCAAATTAGTGAAATTAGAATAGTTTACCCAAAATTTCCGCTGACTAATGATGCATGATTAGGCTAAAGATATCAATCTATGCACTTTGAAACTCAATTAATTTCTTTGATATGTGTCCACTCCATTGATTGGCGTGGCAGTCACTCACTAATCAGCAATGCTGGTCTCAATGTTCTGTATAGGTTCTGTATAGGTTCTGTATAGGTTCTATATTGTCCATACATATTTAGAACTTCGACCAAAAGCTAATCAAAAAAAGTTCCTACAAAGTTGTGGCTCTAATCCTTAAAAAGCATTATAGTTGTTATTTCTGTTGTTTAAACTGGAAAGCACTCCTTCCACTAGTACAAAAAGGAGAAGAAAAAATAAAGAAGTATATCTACCTATATCAGCTCAATTATATATTATATAGGCTATCATTACACTTTATCATCCTTGTAGAACAAGCTGAAAAAGGACCTCGGTCTGAAGCGTTCTCGATTGAAACCAAAAATCTATTCTATGTTTATAATTGCTTAAAAAGTTTTTTAAAATTTTATTTGTTAATAGTATATAAGCTCATTCACTGACAATTCCTTGTTGCTAAGCAGAGTAAAGCTGCTCTAATTAGCATGCCCTTCAGGGCTTAATTACCCATTGCCACATGCATGTACATTGCACGACACATCTCATCACCAGTGGCTAGTCATGCCACTTCAAAAACAAGTGTCATCACCTTACAGACACACACATACACACAGAGAGAGAGAGGGAGGGAGGGAGATGGACATCAGTTAGTACGTGGATGGTTGGCTGGAATGCACACTACGACTAAAATCAATTCCAGTAATCCGATTCCGTATCATGCAACCAGCAATACAATTATAGAGTCACCACACCCTTCAATACCGACAAAACACTTCGTCTCGGGTATCTCTAGCATGCCATTTCTTTTATTTTTCTTACTTTAATCATTTAAAAAATATATATAACTGTATAATTAGTATGAAGCTAAATAGTAAATAGCGTGGGTAACATATAAGTGGATGGGATACTATCACACTACCATTAACTATGAGTGGAAACGGCCCACTACTACGTGGAGTCACTGGGATACTATCACACTACCATTAACTATGAGTGGAAACGGCCCACTACTACGTGGAGTCACTGGGATACGCATACAGTCCCATGAATGTTGATATTTATGTACACTGAGCACGCTCAATAGACTAAAGCTTCCCATGATATAAAATGCAAAGGTCTTCACTATATCTTTTCCCTTCCTTTTATCTTCTCCCTTTCTTTGAGGGGTAAGTTGTAGGTTAAAAACTGAAGCCTTGTTGTTGAGATGTGAGCAAGCACACCCATAGAGACACCATGGTGACCTATCAGGCGCCATGGCTTTAACGTCAGCAGAGACACATTCTCCTCAAACACGTACCATATTCTCCCTATTTAAATGAAAACATTCCCTGCTAGCTGTGCTGGTAACAAGAGAATCCCTTCTTGTGCGATGGGAAAGACTTTTAAGGCAGGCTATTAATGAGTGCCCGGGCAGCTAAGTCATGATAACTATTGCCCCACTTGTTTGGATTCCCCAGTGAGGCAAGAAATGAATTCATATCAAGACATTTTCATGTTTTGTAAACATAAACGCTTAAGTAGTTTCAGGTAATTATTATTACGAAAGGAATATATAAAATTAAACAGGAGACAAAATTATATCATGAATACCCACCAATAGATGAGTCATTCTTCAATAAAAGTTCTGTACTATTTTGAAATACCACAGAAGTGGAAAATTGTAATAATGATTTGATTGGTCACGGCAATCTATTAGTGACATTGCCACAATTCATCTACTAGGCTAAATCGCAGTGAATTTCCACTGGGCAATGTTACATTAGCAAAGTGTGAAAAATGGCAGAATCAGAATGGGCTGATTTATTTGACGAAAATACACTGTAACTTTTCCATACTACTCCAGATAGGTAAGTGACTGGCACATTAATTATAAATGGAAATTTGCTGACCAGAAAAAATAATAATCACAAAGTAAATACTTTTAATCCACTTTGTATGGATTTACTGCCTCTTTTTCTTGAAAGATGTACAAGTATCTTGAGCATGCTCATGAGACACAAGTAGGATTCAATTAACTGAAAATCAAGTGTTCGTTGATATGCAAAGTCTGCATTACTTTCAACACCTGTATATTTTCATACAAATTTCATTGCACCAAATATGGAGGTGTAATAATTTCTAATCAAGTAATCATTCCTCCCGTTAATTGCGTTTGTGTCACACGGAGCTTCCTTACTCGGAGAACTCCACCAAATCCTTGCCAAGCCGGTTAAAAATGTCTCCAGTTTCTTGCCAACCACTCAAGGGGGTTGTGATTGTTCGGCTAGTAACTGTTACCAAAGCGGAGGTAATTGGTGCTAATGGGAGCCACAGCGGCTATCACTCTGCGACAAACTGTGTGACTAACGGGTAAAGCCAAAAACACAATTACTCCTCAACGGGTTTTGTTTTCAAAAGGGAAAGTGAGCAATCACAAATCTTAAATATGACAACAAACAAAATTCTTCTTGAGTTGCTTGCAAAGAGAGTGAGAGAGAGACAGCTTTGAAAATGAAGGAAACATTTGAACAATGCGACTAAAACATGTGTTTTGACTTCAAACAAGAAACTTTCTAATAATAGCAAATTCTCTCGTTCTAACAGCCAATAATATTGTTGATTAAAACTTAAATAACAATATTAAACTTTCTTTGTTGAAATATCAAATCCCCTTGTCCCGTATTCTCTTCCCATCCTTACGTTTGAGGTGACTTCTTCTCCTGCAGAGCCAGCCAGAGTTTCCTACGATGAAGCGGGTCAGAGATGCCCAACTTCTTCTCCACGTCTGGCTCTGTCAGAGAACAGAGAGCACTGCCAGAAGGACACTTCTCTACCACAGCTCTAGAATACTGACCCATTCCTATAGAAAACACAATAAAATAACATTTATGAAGTTTCTCTGAGCATGGTGGAGCTGTCTAAATATCAAGGAGCTTTGGAACAACATTTAAAAAGCCATTACAAGTTTTCACAAGCAGTATTAAATTCAAAATAGAGAAAAGAAAATCAACCACTCATCCAATGATATCATTCCCACCCACTCACACAACTTTCCCATAGTAACACTAATTGCAGGTTCCAATTCTCTAAATATTTACCCACAGAAAACCCGTGGGATCCAAATAAGGAAAGGAAGAAAAAAAATATAAAATAAAAAAAAATAAAAAAGGAAAAGAAAAAAAATGTGGAAATAAAGAACTACTTTGACATTAATTAACAAGATTAACGTAAATGGCAAAGAGTTGCTTGTGTGGTCCTCCCAGTGATGGCTACATTTACACAGCACACGCTATCCAATCATGCAACTTCAATTAGTAGCAACCTGTAACAACTGGGAGAGTGTGGGAGCAGCAACGCCCCAGCTATGAATCTCATTAGGAACTAACATTTTTACCAGGAA
>WLWD01002454.1_pt1 | contig 70715 bp, 41 predicted proteins | sample 6712731 | NCBI WGS metagenome assembly WLWD01 (sample SAMN12718690, study PRJNA576275) | sponge metagenome | isolation source: marine sponge | host: Mycale hentscheli | place: New Zealand: South Island, Marlborough, Capsize Point | collected 2014-11-01 | reverse complement strand
GTCTTTGTTGTGGATGTTGTCTTTGCTGTGGATATTGTCTTTTCTGTGGATGTTGTCTTTGTTGTGGATGTTGTCTTTGCTGTGGATAGTGTCTTTGTTGTGGATGTTGTCTTTGTTGTGGATGGTGTCTTTGTTGTGGATGGTGTCTTTGCTGTGGATGGTGTCTTTGCTGTGGATGGTGTCTTTGTTGTGGATGGTGTCTTTGTTGTGGATGGTGTCTTTGCTGTGGATTGTGTCTTTGTTGTTGATGGTGTCTTTGTTGTGGATAGTGTCTTTGCTGTGGATGGCGTCTTTGCTGTGGATAGTGTCTTTGCTCTGGACTTTGTTGTGGATGGTGTCTTTGCTGTGGATGGTGTCTTTGCTACGGATGGTGTCTTTGCTGTAGATGGTGTCTTTGTTGTGGATGGTGTCTTTGTTGTGGATGGTGTCTTTGTTGTAAATGGTGTCTTTGCTGTGGATGGCGTCTTTGCTGTGGATGGTGTCTTTGCTGTGGATGGTGTCTTTGTTGTGGATGGCGTCTTTGTTGTGGATGGTGTCTTTGTTGTGGATGGCGTCTTTGCTGTGGATGGCGTCTTTGTTGTGGATGGTGTTTTTGCTGTGGATGGTGTCTTTGTTGTGGATGGTGTCTTTGTTGTGGATTGTGTTTTTGCTGTGGATGGTGTCTTTGTTGTGGATGGTGTCTTTGTTGTGGATGGTGTCTTTGTTGTGGATGGTGTCTTTGCTGCGGATGGTGTCTTTGCTGTGGATGGTGTCTTTGTTGTGGATGGTGTCCTTTGCTCTGGATGACGTCTTTGCTGTGGATGGTGTCTTTGTTGTGGATGGCGTCTTTGCTATGGATGGCGTCTTTGCTGTTGATGGTGTCTTTGCTGTGGATGACGTTTTTGCTGTGGATGGTGTCTTTGCTGTGGGTGGTGTCTTTACTGTGGATAGTGTCACACATTCACTAAGTTTTCATTTTTTGATATTATAATAGCTATTCTTTGTACTATTATATGAAATAAAATCATTATATTTTTTTTAGCAAAAGACCCATCAGATAAATGGTGGAGATTTGCTGATTTTATTACTGGAGAAGAGTTGAGGAGAAGCTCTTACAGATCTGATCATACATTTGTGACTAACGAATTTCCTGAAGGAGTTCAACAAGCAGAGGAAGTCAAAGTAGCTGCAGATGGAAATGAGGAGCAAATTAAAACTAATAATTTAACAGAAGAACCTGAGTCTATTTCTTCACAAACTTCTTCTACACCAGCTCATCCTTCTCCTACTCCAGTTTCCACATCTACTTCAGAAGGAGACAAAGATGGCATTCACAAAAGTCATTCAGATGGTAAGGAGATATCAAAATTATGAATTTGATGAACCCTCATCATTAAACCGACCCTCCGGTAGTTCTGTAGTGTTAATGTTGTATATTTCAGCATGTAGGTTTATGCTAGTCTCTCTGATACAAAAGTTTGACTTGCATGAAAAAGTCAGTCAGAGTGGGGTAACTCCATAACAACTAGATATTCGCTAGCCATCGATTACAAAGTCATCTCAGACAAAAAGAATAACTTATCTGCTACTATTCAGATATCATTATCGGTCAGGTAATTAAGGTTCCCTGCCACTAGAACCTGTGGTCATTTAATCATTCAGTATAATAGCGCGGAACTGCCTGTAACCCAATCCCAAGTTACTCTCTATTCATGCAAGGTCAGCACTCTTGTTGTACTTTAGTGCCAAAAATCTACCAGTTACAGTGAAGCGTGAGGACAAGCGGGTCCCAGAACTAACTGTTGTATAATATTCCGAAACAGTTTCTTCAAATAATACTTGCAGTGTAAGGGATTGGCTACTATTCAGACTCCACTGCATATAGACTCCGTCATCATCACTTCAGTTCTTTCTGTCCTGGTAGCTATTGCTAGTATCCTTCAGCCTATTAGTTATTAGTCAAGTAGCTTAATGGAATTCTCTACCATTGGTTAAGGTTTCCCACTTCCCTTTCTATAGCACTTTCTTCTCGAGTCATGGAGTCCCTTTTCCTTTGTCTACCTGTCCTGCTTCTGAATCTCTCTGTCCTACTACCATGATTGTGAACTTAGGCTTTGCGAAACTTTTTCCTTATTTTCGCCTTCCTTTTTTAAACTGACCCCGCCTTTACTCATTGATTCCAGCCACTTTTTAGTTACAATTAATCGCTTGCATTATTGCCTTCTCTTCCGTTCCATTTTAGACCTATGCCGCCTTACTTCACCTATTCCACCTGCTGATTAATTGCCTTTAACCTTCTCTTTCATACTTTCGCCTACCTTTCCTCGTCTATTACACCTGCTTTTTAGAATTAACCACGTTCTACTGAATGTGATGATACTTTACCCATCGTGTAATGACAATGCTTTACCGAACCATTTGAAGCCCATGAATTATACACACCGTCGATCGTCATACTAACACACAAGCGTATTATTATATAGATTAACTGTCTTTGCCTGAGGTCATTGATGCGTTTGACGTCGCGATAAAATTAAGTCCAAAAGGAAAGGGTTAATGAAATGTGCAGGAATGACTGGACAAAAGCATGAAATTTTTTTGGTAATTTGTTATATCTAACTAAAGACTATTTGATAGGTTCCAAATATTTTGCACCCATAATTTTTTTTGTCAAAGCAATTATTTTTAGAGATGAAGTTAATAAAATTGAAATTTTCAGCTGGTACTCATCAATATCAAAGTATAGTATCAATACGAGGATATTAAGAGTGTCGACAATTTTACTTCATACAATTGCAGCTACAAAGATCTGTACAATCCCAGTTTACTTTCTTGCAGCCACATCTTGCACCATAACCATTTGTGCTCTTGCAACCACACTTGATAAGCTCCATCAGGCATTGCTAGCTATGGGTAGTGTAGTCCATACAGGTACCCATGTGCTGCATGCATGTGCTCTCATCAGGCATTGCTAGCTATGGGTAGTGTACTCCAGACAGGTATCCATGTGCTGCATGCATGTGCTCTCATCAGGCATTGCTAGCTATGGGTAGTGTACTCCAGACAGGTATCCATGTGCTGCATGCATGTGCTCTCATCAGGCATTGCTAGCTATGGGTAGTGTAGTCCATACAGGTACCCATGTGCTGCATGCATGTGCTCTCATCAAGCATTGCTAGCTATGGGTAGTGTACTCCAGACAGGTATCCATGTGCTGCATGCATGTGCTCTCATCAGGCATTGCTAGCTATGGGTAGTGTAGTCCAGACAGGTACCCATGTGCTGCATGCATGTGCTCTCATCAGGCATTGCTAGCTATGGGTAGTGTAGTCCAGACAGGTACTCATGTGCTGCATGCATGTGCTCTCATCAGGCATAGCTAGCTATGGGTAGTGTAGTCCAGACAGGTACCCATGTGCTGCTTGCATGTGCTCTCATCAGGCATTGCTAGCTATGGGTAGTGTAGTCCAGACAGGTACCCATGTGCTGCTTGCATGTGCTCTCATCAGGCTTAGCTAGCTATGGGTAGTGTAGTCCAGACAGGTACCCATGTGCTGCATGCATGTGCTCCCATCAGGCATTGCTAGTTATGGGTAGTGTAGTCCAGACAGGTACCCATGTGCTGCTTGCATGTGCTCTCATCAGGCATTGCTAGCTATGGGTAGTGTAGTCCAGACAGGTACCCATGTGCTGTGTGCATGTGCTCTAATCAGGCATTGCTAGCTATGGGTGCATCAGGCATTGCTAGCTATGGGTAGTGTAGTCCAGACAGGTACCCATGTTCTGCTTGCATGTGCTCTCATCAGGCATTGCTAGCTATGGGTAGTGTAGTCCAGACAGGTACCCATGTGCTGCATGCATGTGCTCTCATCAGGCATTGCTAGCTATGGGTAGTGTAGTCCAGACAGGTACCCATGTGCTGCTTGTATGTGCTCTCATCAGGCATAGCTAGCTATGGGTAGTGTAGTCCAGACAGGTACCCATGTGCTGTGTGCATGTGCTCTCATGAAGCTTCCATCCTGGAGATGGCCTGTTCTGTTCACTTATTCACTAGTGCTCCATATACCGTGGAGTTGATACTCAAATATTTATAGTCCTTCCCTGTACCAAAGGCCACCCAAATATTCACAGAAGTATTTAAAGTAAGTCAATAATGGAATTTGCCAACAAGGATGGCAATATCTGTATCCACAGTTTGGATCAAACATGGACTGCAGCCAACCATCAGTGAATCTATCACATGAATCTTTGCCATCAGGATAATTGGCAGACACGATCTTCTGAGAGAGGAACTCAAACAATTTTTGTGTATTGATATCATTCCGTAAGAAATCTCATTCCTTTGCCTCAGTTTTGTCTTGTAGATGCTTTGATGTAAGATTCCCCCACACTAAGTCTACCCGGGTAGATTGTTGTAACTGCACGGTTATATGGGGATCAAAGACGATGCTGGCATACTCATCTAATATAGATACTGTAAGTAAGTGTACTAGAGCAGCACTGGTACACTGCTTGGTCTTCAGAGCTGGACGCCTGAAAAGAGAAAGAACATTTCTCTTCGTTGGATCATGGATGGAACTAGTACCATCCAATATCACTGCTGTCTGGTACTTTGTGTACTGGTCTTTGCTCAGAGTTTCAACAGATCACACTGTTTCACTGACAGACTCATCCGTTACAGTTTGCAAGTTCAGGTTCAACATGTCTCAGGAGATGTTTCGAGAAATGGATTCCCCATATCATGAAACACTTGTACAAGGGAGAGAAATTGCTGCTTGAGCAATTTTGAGCAGAACATTTTTCGATGATAATGCTTCTCAGCTATGTGTGGGTTATACTGAGTCAAAATTCTTTCCTCGTCATGCCCCCTCAGGTCCAGCAATCATCCACTTTCTAAAGGCTGCAGTGTTTTCAGTCAGTCCTACAACACCACTGCAACTATTTACCATCATATTGTTTTGTTCATGGTCCTGATCTATAGGCATTGCTGAGAGGTGATTTGTAGTCTTAGAAACAATCCAGTGATCATGGTCTTGAAATTCCTTGACAATAGACTGTGGAAGGTATTCTAAGTCATGAATGTGGACTGGCAGCCAGTGAGCACAGTGAGTATTGTCTAATGCAAAGCCATGTGACTATTGACTTTAGAGACTCAACATAGAGAGGAAATTTTTTTACTATTTGCCTGACAAAAATGAGCATCACCATGAGTTCCATTCAAAGTGCAGTGTCCCATGTCGTATTGCAATTTGCAGTAGCACAAGTTATCTTGCTCAGTTATCATTCTCTACCATTTGTTAAGGTCATTGAATCTCCTTCTCATCTTTTAACAGCAACCTCATTCCATGCCTCAATGAACATTTCTCCTTAACCTTTGCTTCTTCTAGGTGTCCAGAGATTGAGTTGACATGATCTGAAATTTTGGGGACAACAATACTCTCTTTGTTGAGTACAACTGCTGGTACAGTTGTGTACTCCTCAGGAAGCTGATGATTATTGTTGAGTTAGTTGAGAGAAGTGTAGCGATATCTTGTGGACATTTTTTATTGGACTCAGTGGGGAATTGAAATAACTTAATGCCTGTGCCATGGAAGGAGTCCTGTGCTGTAGTACTGGAAGGATTGTGATCCAGGTTATCCAGAGCACCAATGGTGAAGAGTCCATGACAAAGTGAATAGGGTGTAGGAGCGCTCGGCTGATCCGTAGATCGCTTCGTACTCTCTACCTGATAACAGCAAGGTACGCTGCCACCAGAGAGAATCAACCTGAGGACTATCAACCGTAGTCGTTCCCCAGTGAACGAATTGTTACCCTCAACTTAGCTTGGCTTAGCTTAGGTTAAGTGTAATTGAAACTCTGGTGTAGTCAGCACATGGCACAGAATATATACCTAGTCCTGACTCCACCCAACCAATAGCAACAACCAATGAGATGATGACAAAAACGACCAATCAGAATGATATAAACGAAATGCTCTATAGATCAACAAGTTCCTGTATTAGGCATGCGTGAGATGAAGGTAACTAAATGACATGCGTGAAATAATGTACTAAATGACATGCGTGAAATAATGTTTATACGTTCTATATCTTTATCTTCTATCTGTATTCTTTACTCTACATTTCTCTACTTCATTCTTCTCTTTCCTCTCTTTGCTCTTTCCTTCATCTGCTTCATGTGGGTGTATGCCCACATAGGGCAAACTAAGCCTATTTCTTTAGTGGCGTCACTTATAGATGTTGCTAGTTGGTTCTCAAGCTGAAGGATTCTATTGTAGCTCACACTAAGACCCAACTGATATAGTTGTGTTATTAATTTCTTAGATCTAGTTTAGGTATGTAGATTCATCTTAAGGCAAAGGTGACTCATGATCAATGGAATGTCGTGAATGATTGGCTACAGCTGATCCTCTCTTTACTGTTGAACACATGGCTTGAGATATAGTTAGCAGCTTTGAGAATCAGTCGAATCTTGATCAGTCAAGTTTGGTCCATTGAGCAGCATCGACACAAAGTATTTCAGGTTTGTTGGGACTGACTCTTGCTGGCAGCCATCTGGAACTGAACCATGGAAATGAAAGAATGGCAGTTTTTTTTATGAAAATTTGGAAAAACATGAACAACTGAACCAAATATTTATTTACAAAGTGAATTGTTCACTTTAAAGTGTAGAAAAGAGCTTCAGATGATATAAACATCACTAAAAAATATGGAGAACAAGTTATAATTTTTAGAAGATTGACAGTTTCGCTATTGAGATAATTGCGGTAAACCACAACACAAGTTATTCCAGCTGGTAATGTTTAAAACAGAAGGTTCCTACACAAGAGCTGAAATATACAGATATTATGAATGTAGAAGCTACTGTACATTGTATTAAGCTCAGATATTGAGAGCATTGTACCTCATCATTGCCTCATAAAAGCACTCTGACTTATCGTTGACACTTAGTTTGCTATTCTTTTCGACACATTTAGTACTAAATTTTCATCTTCTAAGAGCATCTCTGGTGCATAAGCAGTACCTTTAATAGCTTTCCTTTGTGAAACTGTGGTGGAACCATTGGCTACTGTAGTTACACAAGAAACCAACCGCTGCCAAACACTTGTTTTCTAAAGCTGTCAAGGAATACCCAGGTTAGAGATGAAGCAGTTCTAAAAACACTATTAACTGCCCAATATAGCAAATCATATTTAGGTTGCCTATTCTGGCAGATCTTGAAGCACTGTTTGGAAGTTCAGGAGAGGATTCACTACCTCTACGATGCAATACGGTGGTAGAGCTCCCAAAAAAAATTTAATGAGCCGCCATTAATTTTAGCTTGCTAACTGAAGGTAGGTTAGCCTCTTGTCCAAGTGTTAGATTCCACTGTAGCGTTCTCTCACAACAGGGTTCTGTGAAAGCTTCAGGGATGCTTTCTAATGCCTCCAATAACACCGGTTAGGACTGGAAATTTAGGAGACAACTGTACAACACTCACGCGAAGTTTATTTTTAAAATGCAGTCACTCACACCTGGCTTTATTGGAATGTAGTTTACGTGGTTGAATAGCTCTTTCTGTGTGCTTTATTTTGAACTATAATGAGCTATAGTTTTAAACAAAGAATGGCGAAGACGTGCTGTACAAACAGTAGCAGTAAAACTAAGATTAGATTCTTCCCGGGCAGTGCAAGTACTATAAGTAGAGATGGCAAAAAAATTATAAATGAATAAAAAAGGTCCAACTGGCTTGAAACTTTGGACACTGCTTCAGAAGGCTTTAACCTACATAATAAATATATAAATCAAATAAAGTCAAAAATAAAAATATAATCATTTTTTATGGTAAAGGCCGTACTTAAAAGAGCATCTGTTCTAGAATCAAGAGCGTGAAAAGCTTTGATATTCAGAGCGAGTCCAAAACTGACGATGAAGATTCTTTTTCAATAGCTACATTGTGCATGTCACTGGCCGTGTGATCCTTGTAGCTGGAAGCTCTTAATTTCTTGAACCATTAATAAAGTCACAATTGAAGTTTCTCATGCAGCAAAGCTTGTCTTGAAACTTTATACACACTGAACACTTCAACAATTCTACTAAATTTCTATGGCAGGGAGATTTAATCCCGAGCGGCAGCCTAGCATTGGCAATAGTTCTAGCTTCAGTTCAGAAGCGGAAAGGTCAACCATTCCAACAAAAAGAAGAGCACTGACAGTGGCTGTGGTCAAGCGCAGGATAGCTGAGAGCAACTGGGCCCTGACATAGCTACTTGGCTTACGTATACTGCGTCAGATCATTTGGCAAAATTAACCAGATGTTGTCCATGACCCGAAGATATTTCAAGCTCTGAAATTAACTCTTCATTGTCAGTAACTAATAGCATGATAGATGAACAAACAGACAGGTGCCCTCTCGTGCATGTACGCGAAAGGTTTATAATATATAATTATTTTTGGCTATAGTAGATAACATGAAAACGAATTAATAGCGCTTTTACAGCGAGAAATTTCACTTGGCTTCTCCTTGTCTTGCACCACTTGTGCTGTTAACCCCAAGTTTAACAGTTTTTCATGCTATTATATCTCCAAATGTGTTTTTTTAATTAGGTATGTCTTATAATTAAATATTGTAAATCCATTTAGATAAAGATCTAGATATTTGTTTCATGTTTTATTAGGTAAAGTGATTCCTGAGAAGCACAAGTTCACTGATGAGGTGACATCAGCAATATTTAATAAACAAAGCATCAGAAGAAAGATAGCCAATATTCTACTGAAAGGGCTCCCTGGATCTGGCAAGACATCATTGTTGGATCATCTCCTGAACAAGCCACTTAGTGTGGACTATTCCTCTACTGGCATGTGTGAGAAAGTAGTAGTAGTTCAAATAGGCCCCTCCTCCACACATACTTCAGCTTACACCTGTGAAGACAACACATGGAAAGTCACTGACTTTGATGAGTCTGTGGTTTCTCAGTTAGACAGTTGCAAGGTGTTCATTTCACAGAGAAGCAGTGGTAGTCCACAACTACGTCTTCAACATCACAGAGCAAGTGCATCCAAGCTAGACCAGCCTGTATCTGACATCGAGCATCATGTGAAAGAAGTGCTTGAAAGACACCAGATCAAGAATATTGTAGATTTGCAAACCAAAAATTCTCTTTACATCAGAGATACAGGCGGACAGGTGGAATTTCAAGAAAGCCTTTCTCTTCTGATTTTTGGTCCTTCTATTTTTATCTTTGTCATGAGAACTGACATTAACATTCATACAAAGAACATCATTCAGTACAGATCAGCCAATGGAAAAATTATCAACCAGTATCAATCCTCTATTTCTACAATGGATGCTCTCATTCAATTCCTTACCAGTGTTTCTGCCATACAGACTACTGAAGACAGTGTTTTCCAGGTAGATGGTGCCTCTGTGTGTCACAAGCCTATTGTCTTTGTAGTAGGTACACATGTCGATAAGCTCGGTTCTGAAGCTCCTGATATTCTAGACAAAATAAACAAGATGTTGCATGACATGATTCATCAAATGAAGTTTTCTCACTTAATTTGCCCAGCTGATAGTCTCTTGAAGAAAGTGATGTATGAGGTAGACAATACCAGTGAAGAAGACAAGCAGTTTCAATGTCTTCGCTCTGATATCAACCAATACATTAGAAGCAAAAGTGATTTTGATGTCGAATATCCGGTGAGCTACCTTTTGTTTTGCCTAGAACTTCAGAACATCAACGAAACTGTTATCTCTATCAGTCGCTGCAAAATGTTAGCGGCAAAATTTTACATTGATGAAACAGAAATAAAGTCTTTATTAGATTTTTTGCATTTCAGAGTAGGAATTATTCAGTACTACAATGTTGAAGGTATCTCAGATGTGGTTATCAAAGAGCCCCAAGTTCTCTTTAACAAAGTCACTCAACTGATAGTAAATACTTTTTTGTGCAGAATACCTCTACCTATGAATCAACGAGAGAGTTTTTGCCAGAGAGGTATTTTAGAATTCTCAGCATTTGAAGGCCTCATTGGAGACAATGACCAAATGACATCGCAGCAGTTTCTCAAGTTTCTCCTTCACCTTCGTGTAGCTGTTTCCTTTACAGACAACAGTGGAGTGCTCAAATATTTCATTCCTTCAGTTCTGAATCATGTTGAAGAGTCTCCATCAGATACAATTGACACTGTTATTTCTCCTCTTTCTATCACTTTCAAACTTGGTCACTGTCCTAAAGGTCTGTTTGGTATGCTCATTTCTTACCTCCTATGTCCAGAAGGAAACCAGGAACTCACTTTTGACTTGTTAGAAGACCGCATATATCAAGACCAGGTATCTTTACGTGTGAGTTCCTCTGAAGATGTTGACCAAATCTGCCTCAGAAGTCGCATTTCTAACCTAGAAGTTAGTATAGTTTTAGACAACTATCCTCCTGCAAATAACTCTGCAAAGCATGCCCCTAGGGAAACTACTCCTAATGAAGTCTGTAACAACATTCGAATAATGTTAGATAATTGTATTGAAATGTCGCTAAAGAAGCTTCACTACAGCTGTGACAAAGTTGGCACTGCATTTAGTTTGACATGCCCTGAGAAATGTGGCTCACTGCATGAAGTAAAGAAGGGAAAACGTTCTCTCTATATGCAATGCATTAGTCATGGCAAGCTGATAGTTCCGGAGTCTGCACGTCCGTGGTTTAATGAAGGTAAATAATAATACCAGTATAAGTTTACATAAACGTATGTTATCTTGGTATATTTGTATGTAGGCAATTCTTTAACTTTATTATCATTTCCAACAAAAGTGGATTCTGCTCATACATCAAGTAAGTTTTGAATAAATACAATATATATTGTTGTTATTATATATTGCAATTATCATAGGTAGAGCATCCAGAGGAATTACCACTTCAGAGGATGAATTTCCATGCCAGCATGCATCCAGCAACAACAGTCCAGTTGAGGCGGCTCAGTGTCCAAGATGTTCTGCAGCTGCTGCTACACCAGGTAACTGGCTAGAAGTTAGTGGTTTAAATGCTCTTCATTATTTGTTATAATTTTCAGGTCTTGAATACTTTATGATTATAATTGTATTCTGTATTCTTCTTTAGAATCCTCTACTCATTCAAAACCTTCAGTTGGCACCAGTAGTGAAGAAACTCCGTCTCAGAATGCTTCCTTAAGTGATGTCTATTCTACTCAAATGCCCAACAAGACATCCTCAAAGGATGTCAAATGTATGTCACTCTGTGTTGTATTGTGTTTGTTGATTTATTTGTTTCAATATACATGTATAAGTACAGTAGGCGCCAAAAAAAAGTTCCGAATTCCGTCCCGTAGAACGCCCGTGGAACGGTAGTCTTTTTACCGTAGTTTTTATCGTTGCGTTCCGTACCGTTTTGATTAAACGGCCGACACCGTTTACTAAAACGGTGAAGCATTTCCGTCGATTCACATATATTTTCTGGCTAGAAACTCTTCTTATAGCTATATCAGCAAGCTAAGGCCTTATATCGACCATTAAACGCTACGGGGATAGTGAAAAAAAGCTCGTACAAAATTTTAACTTGCTTCAATAAAGTTGCAGACCGAAATTCCGATGGGCACAGAGCTATAACGAGGTCCGCACTTCGTAGATCTTCTGTTAGCTACCGATGGACCTCCAGTAGTAAAAAATCTAAGCCGGAGAAGGCCCTAACTTCGAGAAAACGTCGATACTGTGCGGTGGTCGAACTAACAATTCTCCGCGAGACAACTTCGAATAGGACGGCTTCAAATTTTTTTAACCAGAAAAGCTCCGCCTCTGGAGCCTATAAACAAAAAATCGGAACGTTTTATTGGATAAACGATTTTTTATATTTTTTTGAGCGAGACATACGGTGAACGAGAAAGATTAAAACGGTAACGCGGTCGAACGGAACGGCCGTTTTTAACAAACGGCGTACCGTTTTTTCCCCGTTTTTTTAATCGTGCAACGGCCGTTCTACGGAACGGAATTCGGAATTTTTCTGTGTCTCCTACTGTAACTATTAGCTGTTGTCTCATGAACCGATTCCTTACCAACCGAGCGGTGAAGTAAGCAGTCTGGTCACCATCCATACAATGTTTTGTTCTATGGGAATGTAATTAATGTATTGGTTTACTTCCTGTCAGGGTGGTGTGGTCAACTTTAAAGTGTTACACTAAATTGGCTTTTGCAGAGAATTGCTTTAAACAATGGATATACCAGCATTGCTTTGGTCATCACAAAGTAGAGACAGCAAGAAAAGTAAAGAAAGTAAGAAAAATCCTTGAAGGCTATAATATAGAGCAAAGAAATTCTCTGAGACGGTTGGAAGTGATACTAATAATCCCATTCCTTTATAATATATATACTTTGATTAATTTATTTGTAGCTAGCCCAGCAGCAAATCCATCCATCCATCCAGCAGCATCCTTTATTCATTTCCTTTAAGGCATCATCACAATATGCCCTAAGACTTAGTTTGACTCATCAGCAGATTACCATATGTCTCTAAACTGATAGAGGTGAGGAGCTTAGGAAGAGCCGATACTTGAATTTCTACAAGCTATTACTTTTTCACCTGCACAGCTGCAGCTGCGCAATTCTATTTACAAACCTGTAGGTACTTGTTAAATTACACTCAACTGCGTGTAAACAAACCACACCCCATAAGCTACACATGCTAAAGTATTGTTCCCCATGAATCGAGACTATATTGCTCTATTTTTCACAGGCTTTTTTTTTAACAATGCTGTATTCAATTAGGAAATGATAGATTTGAACAGCCATAGTGTAAAGTACACTGAAAGTGTGCAAGGGCCACTTTGATCTTTGAATATGTAGCTATTTGTACTCCTCTTTTACTTTAGAAATTTTGAGGTCTACTAATCAATATTGCTAATGGGGAATATTGTATATATAAATGAACCAATTATGGCACTGAAATCAACAGACCACATCTACATAAAGTAATGATTTTGAGGCTGAAGGTAGTAGTGTTGACATTTTTACAATGTTCTCATATTATATAACAAAGAGTCCTGCATTCTTAAAGTGGTGGAAGTAGTGATGTTATAATAATATACACTTACTATAGGTGGCGAATCTTTTAGAGGATCCAGCTCAAATACAAGTGACAAGATATCTACTGATCTGAGATCAAGTAATAATACAAGTAGGAATGATATCAAATGTTTGATTGAATTATTGCATGATAAATATTTGTTTCAGTTCCTCAACAAATGAAAAACTTAATCGTGTTAACTTGGACTAACAAAGACGGCCAGACTGAAACTCTGAGACTAAGAGATGACATGATTTCACGATGGCAAGATGTCGGACATTTGGTGGACATAAGTGCATCTCGATTGGATGGTATTTCGGCTTATCGTCTAGGAGATGTCAGGCTGTGTTGCCAAGATGTTCTACAAGAATGGATCAGTCGTGGATCATCTGATTACCCAGCAACATGGGAGGGTCTGTTGAAAATACTGAGGAGTCTTGAACTGAATTCGTGCGCAGATTCTTTAGAAAGAGCGTTACAGTGCATTTGATTTCATTAGCACCAAAATTACACGTAACATGAACATTTTGCTGTTTTATTGCTATACTTGCTATTAGTTATTATCTGTCAATAATTCATAGAATGCAATGATCTAAAAATTGAATATATTTAGAGAGAGAGGGGTGCACCGATAATTTATCGGTTTATCGGCCTACTTTTTCGGTATCGGTCGTCAACACTACCCACCGTACCGATATAATTAACCGATAGAAAAAAATTCATACTCGCCGCGTGGACACTGAACGGATGAGTTCCACTTGCTCTTAGACAGTGTAAAGACAAAGAAACTTAACTATGATGTCTACAAAGAGGTCGCCAATTTGGCTATACTTTGTTCCTGATACTGAAGACTCTAGACTAGTACTATTATACTTCTAATTATGTAAAAATTTCAAAATTCAATGAATATATCTATCAGTTATCGATATCGGCCTTGATTCTAGATAAAATATTGGGTTATCGGTATATCGGTAAAGTCTTCTATCGGTGCACCTTATATATATATAATATATATACATATATAGTACTTATTACATGAGTCAGAATGTAATGTGGCAAAATATTTCATGAGCAGGCTAATTTATGTTCAGGAGCCAGAGGCGAGTGAAAATAAATCTTGAGAGTGAAATATCTACACTGTAAAAAACGGGGTGTTACAATACGCCTTTTTTGGTGCTTCAGCTACACTGGCTGTAATACACCCCATAGGGTGTAATGATACACCCCAAATTAGTGTTCCATTACACCCTTCAAACACCCCTGTGTAACTCCCAATAGAGTATTGTAATACACCTCTATTATACTCATTTTGGTGTTACCTTACACCCAGATTGGTATTAAAATATACTCCTGCATGACACCATTTACACTTGATGAAACTAAAATAAGTATTAGCGTCAGCAGCTAGCCGGATCTGTTAGGGGTGTGGTCAATAAACTCTAACCACACCCAATTTATTGTAAACTTAGCCTAGCTATCTTACATGTAAGCAGCACTTCACTATTACCAGTGGTTTGCTATGAATATAATTAAATCTTCCAATACACCCTTATTGGTGTAAATACAGAGTGCTAACTAATGTAGTTAGACAGTATTAGTACTATTAGTACACTAATAACAGACTTGACAGAGCAAAAAATATTAGATAGAAGTTACTTTAAGGTTGTTTGCTCCAAGTAGTGATGTGTCTCACCAGCTGTGTATACTCTATGGTAAGTAGGAGAACATGCAGTCTTACTTATTCATATCTGATAAGGCTCCAGAAATATCACCTAATGTACTCCAGAGGCCCTTTTCAATGTGTAATCCCCTAGCATGACAACATATACTGACTCACCATGAGTCCTGGGCCATTTCCACTGTACATACTTCACAAATGCAAATGAAACTGATTAAACACAGTAACAGGGATTTGTCCAGGATTAAGGAACTCAATTGCTTGTTTCAGAGCATCCATGCCATTCCCCACCATTGCAGGGGTGGTAGTTTTTCGTAGAACAGTGGCAATAAGGTACATTTTGCTAGAGAGTCCATTGCATGATTGCAGAGCTGCCATAGTAAGCTCATGATTACTTACCAGAGTGTGCCTTGTTACTGTGGCAGAATCAGAAAGCCTTTTATGACACTGAAGAGAATTAACTGGCCAATATAGTGAGACTAGCCTGGGATTCATGCATGCCTATCCTGATTCTTTAGACTAGTGCCATAGAAAATAAGAGAAAAGCATATAATATGCATATTGTCCATTCCTTTATTTATTTATACAATCACAACATTCCTTCTATCGTACTGTTCCTGGTGCCTCTCTGAAAAATTCTCTAACAACTGATTCTTCAGCCTAGTTTTGTTGATGGCTATTTTAATACCTAAATCCTCAAGACGATTTACATAAAGAGTATGAATCTCAGATCGTTTGAAAAGAAAAGTTCCAGAATATAAAGCTTGCTCATTGTAGCTTAAACAAACACTTTAGGTTCATTTAACTTCTCATTTAGGTTTCATACTTGACTTCCTGGTGTGATCTCCATAGCTATTGGGCAAATTGACCAATCAATTCAAATGATACTTTACATCCTGGCAATTAGATCTCATTCAATCCAAGAAAAAAGCTGGATGTGTTGCAGCCCCACGATCATGGTTGGAAGAAAGTTGGCATCAGCTTCAAATGTTGATACCAAAAGGAGGTCACCTTCCTCTTGTCCATTGTCACAGAACAAGCAGTTTGACACGTCTATTTTCTGCCGCTTAGTGTGTTCTCTCTCTCATTTCTGTGACAGGGGGAGGTTTTTTTGTTTTTTTTTGCCCTTTCTAGCTTGGTATTGCTGAAATTTCTTCTGGCAGGACTTGTGCCAACATGCATAGTTAGCTTCAAAATCAGCAACTGTTACATCACTGCTAAAATAATTAAGTGAAAGTGCATTCAGATCTTGAAACTGTTTCACATTTGCCAAAATTGACACATAGGCCAAAAATTGACACATAGGCATCTATTCTACCACTTAAGTCATGGCTCTCTGATGGACACTTCACAAGCTCACTTGTTTTCTTCTGGCACATGAAGCTGTGACTCCAATAGGGGATTTGCATGATGACATCACGTAACATCCTACCACGCCCACCGATGGTATCACTGCACACCGTGTCCCATTGAAAATGTATTAGTTTTGCTGACCGCCTGGTCTATTTTTCGCTGTAGCACCAGCGCCAGGCTGCACAGAGCTTCCAAATTACAGGAATAGCTTTATTATGAAATTTACTAACTGCTGATAGCAAAAGTTTAAAATTTTCAGCCCTGGCTATTGGAATTCCTGGGAGTGAAATTTGGTGATGGTTATCTAACCACCCTACTTCTTCTTGGAACTCACCTTGAAAACTGAGACTGGCTGGTTTTTCTCAGAATTCTATAGCCTGGGGGTGGCCTGCTTCTTAGAAGCTGATTGTGGTGAAGATACTAATTTCTCTGGAGGGATTGGTGAGTCTTACAAGAGAATTAGAAAAAGAGATTGCTTTGCTCCTGAATGCTAAGATAACAGAAGAAAGAAGTGATCATTTCATAACTTTCCTAAGGATAAACTGATGAGAAAGAAATGATTAATTTCTAAAAAGATAGTATTTGTATCATCAGCTGTTTTGCTCCACAATGTGGAAGAACTCTTGAATATCTTTGTGGAGGATGTTGTAACAAAAAGCATTGCTACAGGGACGGCAGTGGAGAATTGGCAAGCCTACAATTAATATTGCCTCTTATTACTGATCAAGTTTACTTTATTTAGATTGAGTATGTTTTTATGTTTATTTCAATTATCTTTCTCCCCTTAGTTCAATATGTATTCATGTTCTTTGATTGTTTAGTTACAGTTTAACCACAGTGTAAAACATGAAAGCAATAGTTATGCCAGTTCTGCAGGACATTAATGTCCGTGCATTAACTACCTAAAATAACCCACCTACTGTGGAGTTAAGTAATGCCATTAGCTAGCTACCTGTTGAAGAGGTTAAAAAAAATGGTGAAGGGACATATAAATTCTAGTTAAAAACTAGCAAACAGGACATTATTACTGATACAGTCCATAGATACACAACAGTCCCACACGCTTTGTGAGAAAATTTATTACTGAGGGTGATAATGATGATGATAATCATAATAAAATACTATGAAGTGAATCAAATTGGTGGACCAATAATTGAGTGCACTAAGAGAAAAACCTAATTCAATGTCTAAACTTCTGATAGCTAGTAATGGAGTTAGCAAAATTGTGGTAAATATTTTTTCTTGTTTTTCGTTTATACCTTGATTCTCAAAGACAACTATCTGGATCTATATTATATTCAATTTAGGAAGTATGTCTTAGACCTCTTTACTTTGTCACAAGTCACAGTATCGCGAGGCTGTTGTTTAGCTACATTACCATTTTGCTCACCTTTCTTTTAAGTTGCCAATATTTGCTAGCAAATACATCTCAACTTCACAACATGAAGTTGACTAAGAGTAAGATGTTCAACTATAGCTACTTGTAGTAGTCCCATTTATAAATGGTATTTCTGCCAGAGTCTGAGTCTGTCAGACAGGTGGTTGCATTTATGTCTCCTGACTAGTTTATGGAGATGATAACTTCACCACAATCTGGTTACTTCTAAGAAAATCCACAGCACAATAGGCAGGCCACCACCAGGCTATAGAATTCTGAGAAAAACCAGCCAGTCTCAGTTTTCAAGGCGAGTTCCAAGAAGAAGTAGGGTGGTTAGATAACCATCACCAAATTTCACTTTCAGGAATTCCAATAGCCAGGGCTGAAAATCCTAAACTTTTGCTATCAGCAGTTAGTAAATTTCATAATAAAGCTATTCCTGTAATTTGGAAGCTCTGTGCAGCCTGGCGCTGGTGCTACAGCAAAAAATAGACTAAGCGTCAGCAAAACTAATACATTTTCAATGGGACACGGTGTGCAGTGATACCATCGGTGGGCGTGGTAGGATGTTACGTGATGTCATCATGCAAATCCCCTATTCAGCTCTATTGAGGTTAATGATATGAAATTAATGTTGATATTTGTTAGCTGGGTAAATATCATAATCTTACCTCTTAAATATGACTGTAATGTTGGGGAAAAAAGAAACATTAAGTTAGATAAGATCTCTCAACCAGTGTGTCATATCCCCAACACACGTACACATCATAGTTAAGAGAGGTCTGGTGTACGAATTTGGCCAGCTTGTCTGTTACCACTTGCTGTATTCTATAATGAGCAAATAAATCAGATACTTGCATGACTTTGAAGCCAATTATTTCCTCATAATTTGAAACAATTTTGATTTTTTGAGCCAAAACAATAAAACATAATGAGATTACCTTTGCCTTATTAATCTATCTGACTTTGGTGAATTACATACTAAATATTTAGTAACAGCAAAAATTTATATAATTGGAAAAAACTGGGGTTTTTTTCTTAAAAATGACTGCCTTTGGTAAATTTAGCCACTAAGCCAAAAGATTTTGCATGACCCATGTTCAGGTCATAGACCTTCACACAGCCACAGCCAACAAGTTAATGAGCCCCTCCCACCTATGACTTCTGCATTACACAAACCCTCATCCATTATCACCTATAGAAACTCCAACTCACTCCCAAGCATCATTCAATTATACACTTAGACATTCACCATCTTGTTCTTTCCCATGTACATATTCCATTCTCAACTTACCTCATACAAACCCACTGTTTACTTTGGTTCTAGTCACTCCCTTCATATACTCTTGTAATGTAGTTCTTAGTAGTATTATTACAGTTGTGAAAGTCAAAGTTATCTTCTCTCTCTCCTAGCTGTCCTTGTACAGTAATAGTTCTAGTGCAAGATCTCTGCTCCCTCGCTAGTAAAGATCTCTGTCTTGCTACTTAGTTCAGTTAGTGTTCTAGTCATCGTAGTAGTTAGTCGGTCGCATTGTGTCTAGATAGACTGAGCTTTAGTAGTGACAGAAGTGCTGTCTGGTGCATAGCTTAGTTCTTAGGTGATAGCTAGGCCTTAGAATTGAGTAGTGCGTTCGATAGCTGGTCCTTCGATTGTCACTTGATTAATCGTTTATGTCCTGGGCGCCTTACACCCGCTCATGGTTGATGGTCCTTCGAGCCGGATACCCAGCCAGTGACTTTAGCTCGAATAATATTGATTTGGAACACTCGTTAATTGTGATATTCTACGTGAGAATACTCATTCTATTTTTGAACTACACTCTCTCAGTTTATAGTTTATTCTCAGTTTATAGTTTATTCTCAGTTTATAGTTTACTAGAACTCATCAAGAAAATCTCGAAATATCATGCCTTTTTCCGTTGAAGACGAAGTTAGTCAAATAGAAGCTATCACGGATATACGCTCAATTCGTGATAAACGAAGCAGTAGGAAAGGGCAAATCACTCGTATAGCCTCACAGGCCCAAGCTTTACTGCATGTCCCCACACGAAAGTTGAAAGTTTCAGAGCTACAGAAGAAGTTGGAGGAGGCCAACAGATCTTCCACTTTGTTCGACACTCTTCAAGTGCGGTATGAAATTCTAGCTTCGGAAAGTGTTACAGATTTCAATGCAGCATCAGAATCAGCATCAGGAGGTCAAACTCGACAAGAAATTGAAACTGTCATACTCAAGTTGACAGATAGAATAGAAAGAGCGGAGTTATACAAGCAAGGAGCAACTCTGCTTCGTAGAGTGTACAATCTCTTGGAGACAGAAGATCTATCTACCTCATTCCTTTCCTCAGAACTTCAGACAAGGGAACCAGATGTTTGTCGGTTTCAAACCGAAGCTGAAATGTACGAGGAGGATGAAGAGCTGTGTGCAGTTAGTCAAAAGCTCACCTTTGCAATTCGCAAGACTATGGAAAAAATCAAGGATACCGAGACTACAAGCTCATCACCTTCAATAGCCATTCCAGCCCCACCTACTTACACTAAGGATAGATTCAAGTTACAACCGCCTACGTTCAATGGACAGCCTCTGGAATGGAGACGCTTTGTCAAGTTGTTCAAAGCAATTATAGCCAAAGACCCCTCATTAGATGAAGCAGAAAAGGCTTGTCTGCTTATGAACTCCATGGTTTTACCAGAAGCGAAGGAGTTGGTGAAAAGAGCATCTAGTGGAGACAAACCATTTGAAACAGCAAGGGAGGCACTTAGATCGAAATACGGAAAATCTAGAGTCATTTACAGAGAGCACCTCTTGTCATTGATGATTGACAAAGAATTTGGCTACAACAAGAGGGATCTAAACTTCATAGTTGATCACTGGGAAACTCACCTCAGAGGATTGGAGGAATGTGATGGTTTGGACTACTCAACCATATTTGCAACTTTATTGGAGTCCAAATTCAAAGACGACTTGAGGCACCAATGGAACGTTGGTGGCATGAACTCTGAAAGGCCATCCACAATGACTGAGCTACTCACCTTCATCAAATCAAGAGCCAATTCAGACTTGATAGATGATGGACCAAAATGTGCCACTCAATCTGCAGCCCCACCAAGGAAGTACAAACCTCCTCCAAATCGTTCAGATGTCAAGAAAGAAAGCAACTACAAGACGCAGTCGGCCTCAGTTTTGAAGTGTGCAATTTGTAAAGAAGAAGGACACACTATTTCACGATGTGACACATTTAAGTCATGGGAGCAACAGAAGAGATATCAATTTGTTAAAGACCACAAATATTGCTTAAATTGTCTGAGCAATAAGCACATGATTCGAGACTGCAAGTCTGTGTATGGTTGCAGATCATGTCACGCTCGTCACCACACCTTGCTTCACAAGGAGACGACCTCCACTGACTCTGCTGAAAATAGTCGAGATGCTTCAATGAATTTCATCAGCGAAGAAGAAAAGTCATGCTACTTAACCACAGCGATAGCAATGGTCACACATGTAAATTATCGACAGAATGCTCGAGTGCTGTTGGACAATGGCTCATGCACAAGTGTCATCACGGAAGACCTGGCCTCTCGCTTGAAAGTGAAAAAGAACCCATGCAATTGCACCCTCAACTTTGGACCATTTCCACTCAAAAGCAAGTTTATAGCACAAGTCAAGCTCTCTTCTATTCATGATCAAGATGGTCCTGAGAACACTATTGAAGCACACATAGTTCCAAGCATTCCAGATGCTCCTCCACCCTCTAATGCCGAAGAAATTTTGGAATTGCCTTATGTCAAGGGGAAAACACCACTAGCAGATCCTCAGTTGGGAGGAAAAATAGATGTACTCCTCAGTATTCGTGAAGGAGGAGACTGTGTGATAGGAGGCTCAACTCAGCACTCTAATCCAACTACAACCTTGACCAAGACCATATTTGGATGGACTTTAGGAGGAGAAGGATCGAATTTGTCAAAGTCAAAAACAGTGCTAACTATTCAACCAACTGATCACACTCTAGATGAAGCCCTCCAAAAATTGTGGCAGATGGATCAGGTTCCAAAGTCTGATCATTCACAATATAGTGCTGAAGATCAAGCTGCACTCGATCACTTTCAGCAGACGCACAAAGTACTGGACAATGGCCGGTATTCAGTACGGCTTCCAAGAAAGAATCCAATTCCTGTACTTGGTGAATCAAAACCTGCTGCAATTCGGAGATTCTCACAAAATGAAAAAACTCTAAATCGCCGAGGAGAACTTCAACAATTCCAGTCAGTATTAGAAGAATACCTCACAATGGGTCACGCTGAGATTGTTCCCTATTCAGAAAGAAATCTGTCACATTCTAAGATGTACTATTTGCCAGTTCATGGTGTTAGCAAGGAATCATCGACCACCACAAAATTGCGTGCAGTTTTTGATGCATCTGCAAAAACACGGAATGGAACCTCTCTCAATGATCAACTCCTTGCTGGTCCAAATCTCTATCCTTTACTTCCAGCTATTCTCATTAAGTTTCGGACACATCGTATCGCCATATCTGCGGACATCTCCAAGATGTTCCGCGAGATAGAGTTGCAACCTGACGAGAGAAACTTTCACCGTTTCTTTGTTCGAAGGCGTGGTCGCCTGACTGATTGCAAGATGAAGAGATTAACGTTTGGTGTAAAATCATCTCCGTTCTTAGCAACACAAGTGCTTCATCATTTAGCAGACACCAAGAAATCTCAGTTCCCACAAGCAGCTCAAGTGATAATAGAAGATTTTTACGTGGATGACTGTTTGTCTGGAGCAGATAGTGTAGAAGCAGCAGATAGTCTACGTGCTCAACTTTGTCAGTTGTTGTCTTCAGCTGGTATGACGCTACGTAAGTGGCGTAGCAATTCTGAAGAGTTCTTGAAGATGGTTCCCGAGTCACTACGGGAAAAGGCCGATTTGGAAATTTGTGACCCTCTTTCATCTGGGAAAGCCCTTGGCATACACTGGAATGTGAAGAAAGATCAGTTTCATGTGTCCATCCCAGAAGTGCCCGATCTGCAGTCTGCAACTAAGAGAAGTATAGCATCTACAACAGCCAAGGTATTTGATGTGTTGGGGTTTTTCTCACCTTCCACTATACAACCACGAATCCTCCTTCAAAATTTGTGGACTATGCATCTGGGTTGGGATACAGAAGTACCAGAAACAATTTTAGAACAATGGAAGAAATGGCTATCTCAATTGCCCATTATTGCGAACTTCCCAATCGATAGACCTTTCAATCAACACAACAACACCAATGTGATTTCTAAACAAATTCATGGCTTCGCAGATGCCTCAACTTTGGCATACGGTGGTGTTGTCTATTTGAGGACAGTTTATGAAGACACTTCAGTCTCAACCACTCTCATCACCAGCAAGACTAGAGTCACTCCTCTCAAGGCAACAACAGTTCCCCGCCTCAAACTGTCAGCAGCAGTTCTCACTGCTAATTTGTTGAAGTTTGTCGCTACGTCCCTGGGTCTCCCACGTGAACATGTTTATGCTTGGACTGACTCATCAATTGTTCTGTCATGGATCAGCAAGTCTCCGAGCTCACTAAAGCCTTATGTAGCCAATCGAGTGACACAGATCCAGGATATAGTTCCAGCATCTCAGTGGCGCCATGTACCAACTTCTGACAACCCTGCCGACATCGCAAGCAGAGGAGCAGATCCTGAAGCGCTAGTGAACTCTAAACTCTGGTGGCACGGACCTTCTTGGCTAGTGCAGGCACTATCACAATGGCCAGTTCTCTCTAAACAAACGCCCGTTGATGATCCAGAGTTGAAACCAACACCCATCCTAAGAATTTCAGTGATGAAAGATAGTAGTTTGTTTGAAAAGTATTCCTCCTTTTCCCAGTTAGTGAGAGTAGTAGCCTGGTGCAAGCGTTTCATGTACAATTGTTCCCATTCACAGAAGCGACAGCAATCACCAGTGCTCACGTCCAAGGAAGTCCACAATGCCAAGCGTACCTTGTTGCGCTTCTCTCAAGAAGAAGTTTATATGGATACACTTGAGCTCATCAAGAAAGGAAAGCAAATTCCTAAGTCTTGTCCTCTCTTCAAATTTGACCTGTATTTGTCTCAGGATAAACTTCTCACCATAAGAAGCAGAGTTCGTGATGATCTGGCTCCCCTGCAACCTCGACTCTACACAATACTGAGTTTACGTTCCTCTCTCACCAAGTTATTTGTTCGTTCACTTCATGTTGAGAAGAATCATCCCGGATCATCTACACTCCTAGCAACATTAGCTGAAGATTACTATATTCCCAACGTTAAATCCTTTTTGAAGTCTCTCAGTTGTACGTGTGTTGTGTGTCAGAAGTCTTATCTTCGTGTTGCCCACCAGCAAATGGGAATGCTACCAACTCATAGAACTCGACCCTCCCCACTGTTTGAAAGAATTGGAATAGATTTTGCTGGGCCATACATAATACAAAGAGGCAATCCACGAAAACCTACTAGAGTCAAAGTCTACACTTGTCTATTCATATGTATGTCCACTCGAGCTATTCATTTAGAACTCTGCTCAGATTTAAGTACTGAGGCATTCTTAGCAGCATTTCAGAGATTCTGTAATAGACGTGGCACTCCATCTCATGTCTTCACAGATCATGGATCAAACTTTATCGGTGCAAAGAATGAATTAGATGAAATCCAGTCTCTGTTGAAAGCCAAAGCAACACAAGAAGCTGTCTCCCATCTGGCCACATCTCACTCACTTCACTGGCATTTCATCCCTTCCCGGGCTCCACACTTTGGTGGACTCTGGGAAGCAGGAGTGAAGGCAATGAAGGCTTTTCTTCGCAAGAACATGGCACCTCATCTTCTAACATTTGAAGAACTCAATACTGTGCTGACTCAGGCTGAAGCAATTCTAAACAGCCGCCCACTACTGGCTCTGGATGCTACGGATGCAGACGGTCCAACCTCACTTACAGCAGGGCATTTCCTTATAGGCAGACCATTGATAGCCCCACCCTCCAGTGCCAACACCACATCTTCAACAAGCCTTCTCAAGCGATGGAATTTAGTTGACCGAATAAATGCTGACTTGTGGGTTCAGTGGAGGACACGTTACTTACAATCGATGCAAGCCAGGAACAAATGGCAGACTCCAAGTAGGAATTTTTGCGTTGATGACATTGTGGTGGTGAAAGATGACACTCTCGTTCAGCGAACATGGCCGTTAGGAAGAATAGTGAAACTGTACCCGGGTTCAGATAATCTTGTCAGGACTGCTGACATCATATGTAATGGAAAAGAATACAACCGAGCAATCAATCGGCTTGTTTTGTTAGTATCTGCTGAATCTATCGACTCCTCCTAATCAAGCCATTCCTTGCCCCGCCCAGTATGTTCAGGTCATAGACCTTCACACAGCCACAGCCAACAAGTTAATGAGCCCCTCCCACCTATGACTTCTGCATTACACAAACCCTCATCCATTATCACCTATAGAAACTCCAACTCACTCCCAAGCATCATTCAATTATACACTTAGACATTCACCATCTTGTTCTTTCCCATGTACATATTCCATTCTCAACTTACCTCATACAAACCCACTGTTTACTTTGGTTCTAGTCACTCCCTTCATATACTCTTGTAATGTAGTTCTTAGTAGTATTATTACAGTTGTGAAAGTCAAAGTTATCTTCTCTCTCTCCTAGCTGTCCTTGTACAGTAATAGTTCTAGTGCAAGATCTCTGCTCCCTCGCTAGTAGAGATCTCTGTCTTGCTACTTAGTTCAGTTAGTGTTCTAGTCATCGTAGTAGTTAGTCTGTCGCATTGTGTCTAGATAGACTGAGCTTTAGTAGTGACAGAAGTGCTGTCTGGTGCATAGCTTAGTTCTTAGGTGATAGCTAGGCCTTAGAATTGAGTAGTGCGTTCGATAGCTGGTCCTTCGATTGTCACTTGATTAATCGTTTATGTCCTGGGCGCCTTACACCCGCTCAACCCACTTTCAATTAATGAGTACACCTTTTGTGATCCTTCACCTGACTATGAATCTATATCAGTATTTTTTTTTACCCAGAAGTTAATAATTTTGACATGATCATGTAAAATTCAACCAACAGCCTGTGGTTATCAGAATAAAATCGTCCCAACTGACAACAATTTGGAACTAGTCATAAGAAGGTGTTTGGTTCGAGAGAGGTGATAATATTGTAGGGAGCAAGTGGAAAGTTCACTAAATGGAGGTAATAAGCTTATTAGAGAGTTCACTATCAGAGCTTCCACTGTAATGAGCAAGATTTAAATGTATTAAGCAAAACATCTACCTGGGTTTGTGTAGTTCCACAATATCAAGCACATGTTAGGGCACAAATCATTATACCACCAGCAACACAATCAAATGTCTAGTTAGACCATAACTTCTACCCATTTTATTAATATATAAATCATCAATTGTCAATATTGACTAGAGATCCAATAATTTCATTGTACAATGTTTTGAGCAGTTTCTAAACTAGAAGACAGCATGTTATTAATTAACTAGTACTAACTCAGAGCACCGAATACTACAATACCAGCTAACTGGAGAGCAAGTATTGAAATAGGACTCCAAACGTTCCAAACCTAGATTCTTCTGACAACGACGAATTATTTGCTAGTAGATTCCAGTGAAATGTTCCTTTATGATTGTATCCCAGTTCTTCTATGGCTTGTGGTACCTCAACTCTTGCTCCATCTATAGTGTGGTCCGGACTAGGAATAAGTGGGTGGCTGTATCCAAATGGGAGGTATCCAAGTGGGAGGCTGTATCCAAGTGGGCGGCTGTATCCAAGTGTGCAACTGCTTCCATGCTCAATATTGACCGGGCTTCTAGTCTCATGAATAGAAGGATGAACTCTGCTTTCCAATTGATGATCACCACTCTCTGTGCTCATGCCACAAGATTCCAGTTTTCTACTTACTCCTGGCTCAGAATTGAGACCGCCATCTGCTTTATGGAATGTGTCACCCCAGCCATATCTTAATTTTGAAAAAATCCAGATGATGTTTGCGAACGAAGGGGAGCTGATAGAGTGATTGACTGGCTTTGGACCAGGATCCGTCTTCCACCACGAACGGGTCAACATAGGGACTTCAGGCAATTGAGGGATCGGTTGCAGTGATCTAGGACTTCCAAATACATGACCTTTAGTGTTGGTAGAGGCTGCTAGTTGTACAGTGGAGTTGGAGGTCCACATAGGGGAGGGGCTGTTGTCCAGCGGGAAACCAGGAAGGGAGGCCATTGATGAGGAAGAGCAGAGAGGAGAGGGAGGTCCAGTGGGTGTGGCACTTTCAGAGCAAAACGAGTGAGCAGCAGCAAGCAGTGTGGACACACACATCAGGTAAAGGGTGGCACCAGTAAAAGCAACCTGAAATAAATGAATTTAAACAGTATTGGGTTTATAAACATAACAGAGGAAAAAGTAAAAACTAATGGAAACCAATAATTTATGCCAGACAAGTGGTTTGAATCTGGCATGACTTGACAGGTCTGTTTAAGTTAGTGGTCTAGAAATGAACTTCGAATGGAAGCACCTAGGGAGTTAAAAAAAAGCTCACGGAACTTGCCGGTAACTTGCTGGGAATTGCCATTTTAAAAAACGATACAAGGGCTAAAGAATAGAAAAAACATTTTCCACTCTGCCCGCGCATGAACTTAGTTTCGATACGACTCAATCTAGCATGTGACGGGTAAACAATTCTCAAGTATTTTCTGTTCTCTTTCAAACTAATGGGAATCTATGAGCACAGCAACCTGCAAGATGAGGTCTTGTGTTTCTATGAATTTTTTCAAGTTTATAGATCAAAGTGCACGTGTACCATGACAACATGTTACATGAACATGTAAGTCAGTGTTTGTGCCTAGTAGCAAGCATAGGATGTGGGTGGTATTCTAATTGGTGCGAAATAGCTCCAACAATATTTCATTCTTTAACAACATTCTTGATTAAATTGACTTAACCAGCTCTCGCAGCCATTATACATTCCAGAAGACACACATACTAAGTGGTAAATAAGATGCCTGGCTGAATGATGATGAGCTAATTTGACAAACCATATTGATAATATCACCTTGTCTATCTTCTTCCTCTCTTGACAATAACTAATGACTTAACAAATTCTTCCATAAATTATTAGTAGTAATGGGGTCAAAAAAAAAATGCAACAGATTTTTGCTAATAAATCTCATGCAAGCCACTCTGGAGTGTGAAGATGATGGAGACCATACAACATAACCTTTGCTACCATGCACACATATATAATATTCTATTTTAACTATTTCTCAGACGTACACAACCAACATCATGTGCACGCACACACACACTGAGGAGAAATTCGCCTAATAGTTACCAGCTTACGGAGCATTGGAGCTCAAGGCACTATTATTGGGTAAAAGGTCAAATGATTATAAACCTCTGCCACATTACCCTCATAATAAAAAGGCACCGTACTTTGTTGGCTGATGCAATAATAGTTGGTAAAGGGTCAACAAATAGCTTGTGTCACTTGAATAGATATTGTAGTATACTAATTTTATTGTACCTGTGCTGTGCATTATTTGGCCACTAAACATTACTTCAATGTTACTGCTGTCACCCCTGGGCATGTAGAAATTCATCTCTGCAAACTATTAATTTAGATACTAATATTAGCCTATACTATGTATACAGCATTTCATCCTACTGATGTTCCTACTAATGATTTGCCCCTAGCAACCAAGCTGCTCATGGTAAATATCTTATTACAATCCTGTTACTCGAGGTATTTTCACTCCCACAACTTTACAATAAAACCTGAAAACTTAGCACCAAACGTTTAACTATACGACATTCAGTGAAACCAATAATCATTTTCTCAGAACACTCTCTATGCAACTCTGTTACAATAGCAAAGCTGCAATGCTGGCTGATCCAATACAATATGATAGGACTCTGTACACTACTGGGCCTTTCCCTGTTTGTGACAGCTGAGAATTGACATATTTCCTTTTCCTGTGCCAAGTCAGTCATTTACAGCAACTGACACTTCCTGGATGCTACAGAGCCTCAGTTCAGTTACTATTTCTATTCCCCTTCTGCATAATTGGACATTCCAAGACCATTTCTAACTCACAAATCCACCTACAGGTTATGAAGCCGTAAAACAACAAGCTGTCAAAACAAGCAAACACGCAAACATGGTAAATTCCTCATTAAAATTTCAAAATCCCTTATAAATGAATTACTAAATTTCAGGGGAAGTGATCGGTTAACCATATTGCTTCGATCAGCAACCCTGACACCCTCAGCTTTAATGCTCCAGTTTGAGAAGGCTTACAAATGAATTACTCATACACCTGGATCAGTCCAAGGAGATTTAAAAAAACAAAACAAAAAAAACAAAAAAACTAGAGAGACAGAATAGCAAACCATTTTTTTTAAATGTCATCCACCTTCCAACATTTATGCAAAAACGAATAGATTTTTGGTAAAGAAAGATAAAGTTTAATCTGGCTTTGAGATAACAACTTGGGGGGACATGTCTGTGTGTGTGTGTGTGTGTGAGGGGGATGGTGAGCATGGTGCAGTCAAAGTAGGGCAAATAACTCCTCAACAAGCTATAAACAATGGAAGGGGATTTCAATACCTTCTTTACCACTTTCAAAACGTGAATTTGACACTATGTACATAATACTTGTTGCTCTACCAGTCTCCTGTTTCCACTATACAGCCTTTAGCAATGTATACACATTATCATACTTGAGTGCTGTTTGTTACAAATAGCACCCGGTTAAAAAAAGTACCTCCAAAACTCCACCACTTGCTACAATTTTAAGTAGCCATAAATAAACAAAAAGTTCATATTATACAACATAACTTACTTGGAATGTAGAAAAAAAGAAAAGCATTAGTAGCTATGTTCACTTACTGAGTTTGATTAGATCATGATAAACTAACGCATGGACTAGTGCATCCGTGTGATGTGAAGGTCACATTTTTCTAGTCATTCAACCAAACTGCCTATACATATGACCACAAGCACTCCATAGATTCACTTAGATCAACACTTACTGTTTGCTGTAGCTAGCTACCAAGTAACTTCATAGTATTTCCTAAGTAAAAAATTAAACAGCCACTGGCCAATAGACATGTAGTGTTATAATTATGACAATTGCTGAACAAGCAGCAGTATTATATAATTAATTATTTTTCAATATCTTAGTACAGTGTATAATGGACCATTTCATTCTATAGCTACAGCTTAATGTGCCGTTCACAGCTCAGCAGCATGTAGAAATGTTATTTGTGTGTGAATACCATTCATACGTAAGGTCTTGATAAAGTATGAATGATGTTCACACTGTTGATACCTCATAGATGATCCTGTATCTGTACAAAGATTAGACCAAGAGACATTCCCTGTGATTCTGTATTAGCTTAAAGCATTTTGCTTCTTACAGTCTCCCTTGCATACAAGACTTGGATTCAATTTCATACATTGTAAGTTGCACATCAGGTTCTTCCAATCAGGCAGCATATTCTGGTGTTAATGAGGACTCTGTGTAACTTCAAGTGAAGTGTCCACTAGGAAAGTTTCTTTGTTATTTAAAATGGGACATATTGTACAATTTTCTACTATTGCACCTTGATAAATTTGGAGTTTTAATTGGCATCTAGCCCAATAGTATTACCAACTCCTGTTTTTTCCCCGCACCATAACGGAAAAGATTTCTGAAATTGATGGCGGTGTCACACTTTGGATGGTCCCCCGCTATATGTGGTCTTCCCTTCCCCCAGACCAAACAAGACAGAACAAGGCTGCCATGCATGATCCCCTGTGTCAACTTCGGATTTGATATTTTTCGTGTATTGAAGTAATGAGCTCAGATAGTGAAGAAATATAGTTGATAGCTTTTAGGGTGTTTATCCTGAAGGCTGTACTAAATTAGAAAAGAGTAATAAAATAAGCCAGCACATGGAGTGGGACGATGCAAGACGAAAGTGAGCTATTTTGGTCCCATAATTTAGTGCTAACAAATTGGTATTGTTGCTAGACTGTGCTTATGAGTAGGAGATTGGTGGTTGCATGCTACCAAAAGGATTACTTTTAAGGCATGCTTGAAAAGGTAGTAATTTCACAGCTTTCTCAACTACCTACACTTCAACTTTTATTTAAAAAGGAAGAAGAGTTTTTCTGCAAGCTGCATATGTCATACCCTAAGTGATGGATATTGAAGGTGACAATGTTTTACCGTGGGATAATTATCACAAGGAGCACTTCAAAGAAAGATTTTTTGAGAAAGAAATGAGCACATGGCAAATTGTATCCAAAATGGTTTGGTCTGCACAAAATCACGAAGTTTTCATATTATTCATATTATATGTAATAGCATTAGACAAATACAATCAATGGTGTCCACGTAAAACCTTATCATCAGCTAATGAGCACTTCTTCAAAGATGTCTTCTGTCTCATCCATGTCTCTTTCTCCAGAAATTGACACATCTCTCTCTCCGAGAGAATAATTTCGAGCTCTTCTGAAGATAATTCTCCCAGACCAGCCTTATTAATTTCTCAATATCTTGAATGACCTATCTTGCTCCCTTCAAAAAAAGCCACTGATTTACCTTTCTCACCTAACTCTCTCTCTCTCTCTCTCCAGAGATAGACATTTTACTCCATCCTAAAGCATAATGTCCATCTTCATTCAACTGTCTCTCTCCAGAAAGAATCAATTTCTCCCTCCAAAAGAAGCAAATTTAAAGTGTGATGTAATTGAGGCAGAGCAGTATATTCTAAAGACTAAAAAAAGTTGACAGTACCAATTCCTAACTTTAAATTGACTAAAGCTGATTAAGAATTGTTGCTAATTTAAGGGTGTTTCTTCATGTAGTTGTACTCTCATTACATCAATTTAAGAGTTATTTATAGAGTCCAATTTCCTACATCTCAAACAGGTTTACTGTGGTCCCTCCAGTCTCCAGTATTCATCTGACCTGAAATGGATTAGAAATCCTCCCAATTTTTATTTGAGCCTGATGAATACTGAATTAGATACACAAGATACTGTTTGAGATAGACAGGTCATAAGCTGAAAGGACTATGCACATGCACACAGGCAACAATATGGTTCATCACACCAGTTATTTAGGGTGTCACAATAATTTTTGCTATTATATTAACTAATGAATGACCATGAGTAAAACACTAATTTTGTTTAACTAAGTACTGCATGCTAAGGGCTATTTCATTCTAGCTGCATTATCATATAGACATTTAGTGTAAAATTTAATGAAAATGATAAAATATTCTATAGAATTACACACAGTATTCTATTATTGTCCAAGAGGCATTCAAGAGATATGTGATACAAGTTGATTATAATTGTTATTCTTTGCAATGTGTCATTGATGACTTCATATCAGAATAATGGATCCGCTCATATGATATTCAAGTGGTACCTCGGAAGCTCTAAAACATAAAACATATGTTCGGGCCAGCCCTCACTAAAGTGGTTGTTAAGGCAACTTCCCAGAACTTTGTTATGAACTAGAGCTGGATTCATAGCATGTATGTGTGTGACTGCATAAATTAATATTTTATTTTGACCGTCATTTCATATACACTCTATACACTCCCCAGTATGTGAGGTTACCTCTATATTATATCAATTTAGTCACACCTTTCATTCGCTAACTAATCATCTCGTCTCATTTAATTCTCTCATTAATTAGTACCAGTTTTTCCTCATAGATAGCTCTCTCAACCCTTCAGCCAGTTATTCTTGCAAGAAGTTTGAAGTTAAAGTGTTAAGTCTCTTTAGACTTCTAAAATCATAGCTACTCCTCTTGTCCTCTTGTAGGGGGATCAAGAGTGAGGACCTTACAAACCCTCTCCATAGCGGTTGCCGCCCCAACCTATCATTTGAAACATCATAAATGATGCAAACTATCCTGTTTCTTGTGAATAAATGCATACACATTAATCTGTACACTAGCTATAGAATTACTGTGAGATAGTATAACAGCATACAAGTGACTGCAACTACTTTATTAAAATAGAAAATAGAACAGGACTGCAAAGGACTAGAAAATGAAATCAACTATATTCTATATACTCCAAGACACAACAAGAGAGTAGAAGACACAAGAACAGACTAAAGAGACTAGGAGAGAACAAAGAGACTAGAAGAGATCGAAAAGGCTAGAAGGGACTAAAGAGACTAGAAGAGACTAAAGAGACTAAAAAGACTAGTTATTCAAATTGAGCTAGTGAACTATATTCTATAAATAACTCCTACAATAATGTTATGAGAGTACAAATGACATAAAAAAACAACCAATTTAAGTCACTTTTTGGTTGGCTATTTGATGATCTCATCAGCAGACCCTTAAGAATTAGTGCTTAGATTACTGGATTTCAGGATGTAATTTGTGGAGTGGCTTTATCATTTATTGTGGAGTCAGTTGAATCTGTTCAAATTGTAAATAATCGGAATGGACACTGGCTTACAGTATCCACTAATGAACGTCTGCCTTTAACAGCTAATGCTACATACAATAGCATGTATTATTATGTAGGAAAGCATCGAAAAGCTAAGTGCTTCCTTGCTACACAGTGAATTTCTTAAAATTTATTTAAATTTTATGGAAACACAAATTCAGGCTGGTGAATATGATTGTGGGCTCTATGCCATAGCTAATGTGACTGCACTTGTGCATGGAAGACCCTTGAAAGATATTTTACAAGTACAAGATATTTTTTAAGTAAAAGATATTTTATGAGTAAAAGAAGATGAGATTGTACTTATTTCAATGTCTAGAAAGGATACATTTCACCTTTTCCTAAGAGGAGAGCTCTAAAGAAAACATCAGAAACATAAAATTTTGATGGTCAGAGCATTTGCAGACTACCAGAAGGGGCACTGCTACATGAAGAACGGGGAGACCATACCTCAATTGATACCACATTAATTCATGCCTGAAAGTTTCAAAGGCAGATCTATTGGGAATGTTGTGCCTGCAGTGCACAAAAATAAAGAGAAACTATGATGATGTTTGTTTATTGTTGTTTATATTTTTGTTGTTGTTGTTTTTGCTTTTGCTACTGCAATTTTAAATTAAAGTTCAATATTTGTGGTATTGACAAATTCAATGTATCAAAAATCTAGATTTAACTAATATTTACACTATACAACCTCATAATCCAGAAAACTAATATTTGTTGCTGACTAAATCTTTTCAAAATAATTTTCATTGGGTTCCTGAGGTGCTGGTGACATAAAATTAATGAATTGATTGACTGAGGTAGCTACTTGTAGCTAATAGTTTGAAGAAAGACATCCACTTCTTAGGATATCATGAACAAGTAGCTAAAGATGGTCTCAATGTTGAAGTGGAGAAGCAGATGTGAACAGTTAATTAATAAATATCCAGTGTATTATCTTGTCCATCCCACATGTCAATAAATAGTTCCATGACTATACAGGAAGCCATTCATTAATGGGAACAAACTTGAATGACAAGTCAGCAAAAAAAGCCGAAGAGTTCCAACCATTACATACAAACATCCAACATGATTGCACCCTGCATAGCTATGCTTGTAGACAAGGTGAAACATCAGTTGTTTAAAAGAAGCAATTAATAGTGCATGTGATAAAAGAAATGATGCTCATCTGGCAAATTAGATGGCATTTTGGCAAGAGTTTAAACTTGCATGCAGCAAATGTGAGGTGTCACATTGATTGTTAGGCTTCTTTTTAGGCAAAAAAAAGCAATTCAGCAGCTATGCTTCAAGAATCTTGCTTTGATTCAATTGTTAGCTACAATAGTGTTGATGTAAATAGTTCAATATATAGCTATACTTATTGGACAGAATGATGTTCATTTCTAAGTTTTATTTTAATAGCATTAGCTACATCTAGATAAAAAAAACTGAAAGGTCTTTACTAGTGGAACTTATAGTGAGGCAATATTTTATATTTCCTCAAGTACAAAACTTTTCCACATAATAAACAAGGTTTCAAAGCAGAATTTTAAACTTTTTTACACTCCAAGCACAGTGACATTCAAATACTATGATACTAGAAAACCATTATCGTGAATTCTTTCAAATTGCTGACTGTCTGAGTTTCAGATCAGCAACTAGCTAGTTAAAACTTCATGATTTTAAGAGTTGTTACAGAAGTAATGGTACCAGTAGTTACAATTTTGTGAACTTTGAATTGACTTTAATATAGAAAAGTTGAAGAATTCTGAATTTGGATTAACTAAGTAACTTCTTTCAATGATTCAGTCATTCAGGGGCTGAAATAATTATATTAATAGCAAATTTTCTCATTCTAACAGCCAAATTTTACTGAAAGCCAGGAAGATTTTGCCCCAGCTCCTACGAAACTCCCCCTTATTGACACTGTAACAATAACTACTGTTGAAGCTGTAACTAAGTTTCTTAGTGAGGATAAGGCAAATAATTTAAGGGGTAGAGTTAGTGGTTCTCTTATTTCTGCAGTTGTGACCTACTTGTACATTCTTTGAGGAAGAAGCTTTAAACTCGGCTCCAGCTAAACCTGTATTTTGGAAGAGATATGTAGATGACAGACACCTTTGCATAGTTATGAAAGGAACTGAAAACATTTGTTGGACCATATAAACTCCGTAAGGCCTCCTATAAAATTCACCATGTAATACAGAAAACCTACACACACAGATAGATACCTTCACTGTAAGTCTCATCATCCTAACCATGTATAGACAGGAGTAGTGAGGTGCTTGTATCAGAGAGTTAGGAGGGTAACCAATATGAGTAAAAACTTGAAGGAAGAAGAGAAACACCTACACAAAGTACTTCAAAGTAATGGTTATGCCAACGCAACCATTAAGGCAGGCTCTAAAGAGTTACCTTCTAGAGATCACACAGATACTGAGCAAGAGAAAGGTTTGATTCGTTCTATTCCATACATAGCAGGATTGAGTGAGAGTATTCAAGAGAGTGGTGTGGAGACTTTGACATCAAAACAGCATTTAAGTCGGGTAAGACAGTGAGATCACATCTTACTAAAGTTAAAGATACTATACCCATTACCACAGAGTCATCCTTAGTGTACAATATACCCTGCAGTTGTGGTAAACTATATATAGGTGAAACAACTAGAAAGCTTAAGCAGAGAGTAAAAGAACATCAGGATGCTTGTAAGAGAGGTGATGAGAAGGATTCAACCATTGCTGAACATACTTGGCAGCAACATCACCCAGGTAAGAGTTGTAGACAGAGCCAGTAAGAATCGTGAGCTGAAGATCAAGGAAGCTCTACACATACAGATGACACCAGACAACAACAACAAAAGTTTAACAGAGACATAGGTTTAGAGCTACTAGGATCCTGGCTGTTCATGCTGCGTGCAAATTACCCTCCAGGATATAATAAACAGTAAGCATGCACTCCAGAAATCTTGCTTTTTACATTGTGTTATAATATCACTATGGAAAGTTCGACCTCAGTTGATCTCTAAAGAGGACTTTGGCAAGTAGTCGAGTTAAGTTTTAATTAACAATATTGGCTGTTAGAATGAGTGAGAAAATTTGCTCTTATTATAAGTAACTTCTTTGCAGATCATGCATAGTAAACATATGTGAAGTTCATCAATTTCTGGGACAAACAAATAGTAATGTACAATTCCAGAGCGTGCAGTGGCAGTGTTCTTATCACAAAATATGAAGACTAAACAGTAAACTCTAGATTCTCAACTCTCCGACACATCCAATTAGATAGAGCTCACTAGTTTCCTTCATTGTCAACTTCTTTTCCTTGTATAATGATACTAATTTTTGGACACTTTTTATCTTCTAAACCTTCTGCAGTCTGCAGTATGAATAATGAGACTATAATTGTGATTTTGGCAGCAATAAGCATAATATGTCATGATTGCTAATTTGCTGAACAAAGTGAGCATCGCTTTATGTTTTCTCTTTGAGCGTATTACACAAACCAGTTTCTGAAACACACAAAGAAAGGCTAGCAGTGTAACAGATAACTGGCTATATTTATGTTCTCTTCCTCATCTAGATCAATGGCCAGTAGCTCTGCTAGTAAGCTCTCAAAGAAGAATGCTCCCAGCACTTCTTTAATATAAGATAGCTGATGACTAATTGAGTCATAACTCTGTGATAGTGTCCACGCAGAGCCCTATCACCAACTCCTCCATGAATCATAGCTACTCCACAGATAACTGCAGAATCTGTATACATTAGTGGAGTCTCACTCACATGACTCTGTTGTATATAATAGCCAAGTCTACATCTCTCTCTAGTAGCTCATGCAATACTTCAGCTTCATCATATTGAGATTGATATGGATGCTCAGGTTGATCAGGTTGTTCGGGTGCAGATCTTCAGGGAACTCTTGACTACCAATACTATCAGTGTTACTACACACATCAAATACATTCTTCTCAGCATTAATTTCTGGTGATTCATTTTCACATTCTTTCAAATTATCAGTGTGTTCGTTGAATGGTGCATGTTAAGTCTCGGTATAATATTCAAGTGCTGCCATCAGTCCTCTTCCCTCTCAGTTATGGTACTCGCTATGCCATACTCCCCTGTGATAATGTGGGTGAGGTGTTTCTGGTTCTTACACTCCCACTTCTAATTCTTTATTTCTACCCTTATCTTTCCCCTCTTATCTCTTCTCACTTATCTTCCCATATCAACAACATCATCTCCCAGAACCTCTAGTTTCTCAGCCAGCTCATTCACTCACTCACTTGGTAAGTTATGCCAGTTAGTGAATCATCTATCCACCCTGCATATTAAATATCCATAGGTCCGCGTAATTGTCGACCATAAACTAATACACCTTCCTCAAAATGACTGTAAGGACCTGTAATGGTAGACCCATTTAAATATAACTATGCAAGCATCAGCTACTTTCCTAGCTGCAGCTGTTTTCAGATGCACAGCGTCAGCCACCTGGTAGCCATGTTACATGAAGTAAGTGTGAAACACATCCCTCCCTTCCCAGGAGGTAATGGACCCACTTGTCCAATGCTATAACTTCAAATGGCTGTGTCACTCATATCTGTCAGTAGTCTACTTCCTGTATTCACCTTTGAGCAAGTAATACAAGATTTAACATGTAGTTCACTACCTTCTGCAATAAAATTTACTACCAACTATTGTAGTCATTTTCTTACACACAACATGCCCGCTAATTTCATGAGCTAGTCTAAAAGTCATCCTATTCTTTGACTTAGAAACTACCAATCTATTTTAAACTCTTGGTCATGCACCATTTGTCTGTGAAACAATGAGCCACTTGCTCAGTAGTAGTCCCTCTCCTTCCTGTCAGCTAAACTACTACACGTCTGAAGGTGGGAACTGCATAATTTCCTGTTCCAACTGCTCAGTCTCTTCCTTATTGTCAGCAACATCTGGTGCACCTAGCTCACACAAACCAATCCAATTATTAGCACACAAATTACTTTACACATTCCTCAACATATCTTCCTGCCTATCACCTTCTCCCTCTACTTCTTCTGAAGAATCAGTGCAACTACACCAGCTTCCAATCAATTCCTCACTCCCAGAACCCATTTCACACTCCTCAACTAAATCACCATCCATGCACTCATTAGTAACATCTTTCTCACCCAATTCAGAAGAAGTTGGACATATTATATCCCGACAATCTTCTTGTCTATCATACTCAATTTCAGCCATCTTATTTTTAAATTTGCTACGAGTAATTGGATATAAATCCGTAGCTACTGCTCACTTTCTGAAGAGTGTGTCACGTCATCAGTCATTAAGTATGAAACTAGTAATGGCTTACACACAATAGCTCACTAGTGCACATGGAATCAGATACTACTGCTAACTTTGTGAAAGACTAAGACAGCACAACAAAACTAACTATGACCAACCTAGCCACGTAAAGTTTCCCTTGAGACTACAAATATTCACACTATCATCAATTAGTTGGTTCAACAAGACAACACTTTCTGGAATTACTGTCACCGTATACAAAACAATGTCTGCTGCTTCCAAATTATTTATGGTGGATAAGTCAGTCGAAGACTGCAAGACACTTCAAGCAAGCGGAAAAAGAAAAAACAGAATGGACAGTCAGCTGACGGGAAAGTCAGCTGGCCAGCAGGAAGGTCAACTGGCAGGAAGGTCTTGGCCAAAAATTTCGGGTACAAATGTAGGCTAATTACAATTTAGGTGCAGTACATTACAGGCCTGATAATTCCGGTATTGTACCGGATGTTCAGGTACACTTGGCAACTATGCAAACTTCATTCACAAACCTGAAATTAGGCTCTATCTCACTGCATTCATGTATTAAGAAGTGCCCACTATCTTGAACGGAGGAAATGTACAGGAACTTCAGCTTTTCCTACAACTATCACACAACAATTCTAGATAAGGAAATTTTAATTTCTGCTAGTGAATCCATTCAGTAAAGTACAAATTCGATATGTAAAATGCTAGCTATGTCCATCCTAGGCACCTTTGTTCTTACTACAAATATAAAGAAAAGATTCAGGTAAGCATGCCAAGAAAGTGGAGGGAATAATTTGAAAATTTAAACTCCATTTTCTCAAAGTGCAATTTTAGATTTTAAATTCCGTTTTTTGTAGAGTCACAGATTATATATGGCAGCTCCAACAAGAGAAAATTAAGTCTTACCTAGAACATACGAAACTATTGTTTACAATAACTGCAATGGCCAGTGTGAGTCTTTACAGTGACTGAGATAGTGATGCAGATCAACAGAAGTCGTGATATTTGTGTTTCAGACATAGAATTCATTGCTTTTCTCTGAAACAACATTCTATATTGTGAAGCGTTCTTTGATCTTGCTTGTTTGACCTGTTTCAACACCAAGCTTTCAATTGCTATAATCTAACAATAGAATTCATGTGAGAAATGGAGTTGTGGAAGACCTGATAATTCTGATTTTATCTATATTCCTACATGCACACTTTATTAATCTTAAAAATTTCGCTTCAGAAATGTGATAGCTATAACCTCAACGTAAAAGCAATTTTAACTAGAAGTTGATTTTTCTGAAGAAAATGATTTTTAGCTAAAGATTTTTCTTTCTTTAATTCATTTGCAGAAACTAGACTAGAAATATACTCTAGCTTATGACAAACACAAGTGTGATACAAAGACTAGAGATATACTCTAGCTTATGACAGATTCAAGTGTGATACAAAGACTAGAGATATACTCTAGCTTATGACAGACACAAGTGTGATATAAAGACTAGAGATATATATACTCTAGCTTATGACAGACACAAGTGTGATATAAAGACTAGAGATATACTCTAGCTTATGACAGACATGAGTGTGATATAAAGACTAGAGATATACTCTAGCTTATGACAGACATGAGTGTGATATAAAGACTAGAGATGTACTCTAGCTTATGACAGACACAAGTGTGATATAAAGACTAGAGATGTACTCTAGCTTATGACAGACACAAGTGTGATATAAAGACTAGAGATGTACTCTAGCTTATGACAGACACAAGTGTGATATAAAGACTAGAGATATACTCTAGCTTATGACAGACACAAGTGTGATATAAAGACTAAGATATACTCTAGCTTATGACAGACATGAGTGTGATATAAAGACTAGAGATATACTCTAGCTTATGGCAGACATGAGTGTGATATAAAGACTAGAGATATACTCTAGCTTATGACAGACACAAGTGTGATATAAAGACTGAGATATACTCTAGCTTATGACAGACATGAGTGTGATATAAAGACTAGAAATATACTCTAGCTTATGACAGACACGAGTGTGATATAAAGACTAGAGATATACTCTAGCTTATGACAGACATGAGTGTGATATAAAGACTAGAGATATACTCTAGCTTATGACAGACATGAGTGATATAAAGACTAGAGATATACTCTAGCTTATGACAGACACAAGTGTGATATAAAGACTAGAGATATACTCTAGCTTATGACAGACATGAGTGTGATATAAAGACTAGAGATATACTCTAGCTTATGGCAGACACAAGTGTGATATATAGACTAGAGATATACTCTAGCTTATGACAGACATGAGTGTGATACAAGACTAGAGATATACTCTAGCTTATGACAGACATGAGTGTGATATAAAGACTAGAGATATACTCTAGCTTATGACAGACACAAGTGTGATATAAAGACTAGAGATATACTCTAGCTTATGACAGACACAAGTGTGATATAAAGAATAGAGATATACTCTAGCTTATAGCAGACATGAGTGTGATATAAAGACTAGAGACATACTCCAGCTTATGACAGACACAAGTGTGATATAAAGACTAAAGATATACTCTAGCTTATGGCAGACATGAGTGTGATATAAAGACTAGAGATATACTCTAGCTTATGACAGACATGAGTGTGATATAAAGACTAGAGATACACTCTAGCTTATGACAGACACAAGTGTGATATAAAGACTAAAGATATACTCTAGCTTATGGCAGACATGAGTGTGATATAAAGACTAGAGATATATTCTAGCTTATGGCAGACATGAGTGTGATATAAAGACTAGAGATATACTCTAGCTTATGGCAGACATGAGTGTGATATAAAGACTAGAGATATACTCTAGCTTATGACAGACACAAGTGTGATATAAAGACTAGAGATATACTCTAGCTTATGACAGACACAAGTGTGATATAAAGACTAGAGATATACTCTAGCTTATAGCAGACATGAGTGTGATATAAAGACTAGAGATATACTCTAGCTTATGACAGACACAAGTGTGATATAAAGACTAGAGATAACTCTAGCTTACAATAGGCACGAGTGGGATATAATGACAGAAAAAAGAACAATGTACTCCAGCTTAAAGAATATATTCCAGCTTATTGCTATTACAGTATATACAAAGCTAGTTTGGAGCTGTAATTCCTGCAGTGAACACTGTGACATTAGAGATAACTTTATTAAGGCAATATTAAGATATATTGAAGGTGTTAGTATACTAGTAGAGGAATTTAAATGCAATACAAATTATTGTCTTGTCCAGGTTAACCGTAGTCCACCGTTTAATATAGTACAAATAGATAATACAAAGTACATGACAATTAAATAAGGATTATATATATATGAACTAATAATTGTTAGATATAGAAGTGAAGTGAAGAGTTACTGGATACTGGAGGCTTGTCAGTAACAGAATTCATCACCGAGTTGCTCCTTCGTAGCAGCTCCTATCTTGCTGGTAACTAGAGAGTCGTAGTCCAAGCTAGCCACCAATTAACTCAACCTCACTCAACCTCGGGTCAGTTTGGGCTTTGGTTATCAGCTGGATACTGGCGTCAACTGATCGTGCCTTGGCTGTTGTGCTCTCCTCCTTGGCCTGGACATGGTCGGGTTGGCTGGTCCTTTACCTTATAGCCCCGTAGTGACTGGAATTAGGCCCGCTCACTTTTAGTACTACATACAATGTGTTATGATTGCTATTGACCAAAATATTAATCCCAGAATGTGATGTTTCAGATTATTATTATATTATGCCTTCTGCTTAAGCAATAGAATTGATCGACAATGCACCTTTGGGTTCACTTGCAAACTTATCTACTTACCCTCAAGTTCCGTACAAGCCCATGGGCTACAACTCATTGGGCAGCTGTTTAGTAACAATGATTACCACTTAGCAACACTTTATTGAGATTCAGTCCTTAATACTCGATTCAGGCATACAAATAATACTTTTAGAACAGCCAAGAATGATAGATATTGTCTGTTTATATAGAAAGTGAGATGTGCTAGCTAATAGATAGATAATGATGGAATGTATGCATTATTGTAACTATGAATGAAACATTAAAAGGTTACTATGGAAATGTTTGTTGTTTCTGGGTGCAGGACTTGCTGTCTCCAGTTTTAGAGGTAAGGGGGAGGGGCTGCCTGCAGCAGAGGTTCCGACACAGCCGTTGTTCAGGGAGCTCCCTGAACAAAAAGTACAAAATAACATTCCAATTATAATAAATAAATAAAGGTTCTCCAGACATAAGTGTTCTGCTGACATTAGCCACTAGCTACTCTCTTATCAACTGGCGTTGCTGGTGAGTCGGAAGTCTGATGCAATATACTTGTTTGGCAGTATTTATGAAGGTGAGGCTACTGACTGGTCAAAATGATCTTTGCACTTAAGCACTGGTAAAGGTAGCTTGACTCCTCTGACTGTAATGAAGATTTACAGCAGGGACAAGTAAGGCCATTACTATGCTGTACACATTGCATAGACAGACACTTTATAAGAGGCAATATCTCCACAGTTAGCTCAATGTGCATGTCTAGAATTCCAGCACAAACTTTGCACAATGGTGATTATGAAGAAGCATTCAGAGAAGGAACATGGTCAGAAGATAATGAAGGAGGTGCGACTTCTTTCATTTGAGCTATACAAGATGCAGGTGTGATTCCACAAGGTCTGTCAAATGTAGAAGGCACTTCTTGTCACTCTGTCCACCCTGAGTTGCTAAATATGTAAATTGATCACATACCTATTTCACCTCGTAATTATAATATTTTATTATATTTGATTTTTACCTCACATTCTCCTTTATGTCTACACCATTGAATTGAAAATGATTGTTGGTGGCATTTGCACAATAAAGAACTCTCTTTTTGTGAGCTTGGATTGTTCTTCTTATCACTCCCTGAAAGTAAAGCAATATTCTGGAGAGCATGAATTCCATATTCTCTTTACTGACGTCAACTTTGAAGGTCTCTTGGAGAAGCCTACTGTTACAGAAGCAAGAGAAGGACCTCTTGGCAGTCTTCCATCTCTTCCCACACACCCTACAACACTTCTTAAGCTGTTCTTTATGATTTCCTTAATTTTCCTATCAGTTTATAATGACTTCACCTAAACTTTGTTTTCAAGTGACTAATCTATAACTCTGTGATGGTGTCTGTGAGACCGGGATGTGAAGATAGAGAGAGAGTGAAGGAGGAAGACAGGAAAGAGAAGAAAGATAAAGATACAAAGAGAGTGAAGAAGGAAGAACAAAACGAAAGAGATAAAGATACAAACAAAGTGAAGAAGGAAGATCAGAAGGAGAAGAGCAAAGAGAAGATAAAGAGACAGAATAATTAATAGGTGTATGCATGGTCATTTAGAACAGTGTTTTGTTTGTAAGCAGTAGTCAGAGTTCATCGTATGAGTGTATGTAGTTATGTTGAGTTTTATCCCGGACTTCAGGTGAACATAAATCACTTCGTGTGTGTGTCCGACAACTTATAAAGCACGGCTGCACATGCGCCAGTCAGTTCTCGTATCGTATAATAAAATCCTTGGTAGCTTAAAGAGTAAGATCCTAAGTGCGTCGGGGGCCTAGACTCCTTTGTACTGCGTGGTTTCGGGAATTCTCGTGGCGGCGACTTTAGAAGGCCAACCCCGATCGGTCCATAAGAAGACAGAAGCCGGGAGCGACCTTCCATCCAGCATAATACCCCCACAGAGTCCTTGCAGAGCCTTACCAGCAACACCTCCAATCCTAGCTACTCCACAGATAACCGCAGCCTATTCCCATTGCATAAAGTAATAGTTCACCTACCTCATCAACAGATTACCAGTTTCTATCGTTTAAGTACTAAGAGTTGCGACATAGGACGTCTGGGAAGCATTCCTGACTCACAAAAGTCAAAGCTGAGCAAAGCAAGCTGTGGAGGTCCAGCCCTCTTTGCGTAATTGAATAACACATACGCACATGCGCAGTACTGACTAAACCGCCTCCGCTACTTGACTAGTCTCGCGTGGTCGACCCTTTTCCCTTTTATTATCCGCCAGACTATTACTTGACTTGTTGAGGTTCTTGATATGGAGGAGCGGAATAGTGACTGATTTAGGAGTGGGAGCGGTGACTGTAGGTTATCAGTCTATTGTTTTAGTGAAATGGAAATTTCCAATTATTAGAATCAGAAACGCCATCTTGCGGGGCAGAAACGATTTGTGGGAAAGGTCGCTGAAATACACCGTCCACAGCAAATTTTTAAGACAAAATCTGGGGGATCTCTGGTAAGATGGTTTTTGTGGTGTAAATAAGGACTGGGCTGATTAGAGATTAGAAAAGTGGTTGTGTTCTATAACAGAAAGTGATTGTGTTCTAAAACAGGAAGTGATTGTGTCAGTGATGAGAAAGCAGATTAGTCTGGCATAGCTGGTACTTTACCTTGGGAACAGAGGGCGGGTGTGGCTGGTAGTACTATTCTTCTGTGATCCGTGGGTGTGACCTGTACATTGCATCAGTGATCTAGAGGGCATAGTTATTAGTACATTGATCTCGAAAGTAGAGGGTGTAGCCTGTAGTACTATTGTGATCTAGGGAGCAGAGGGTGTGGCTGTTAGTACTATTGTGTCAGTGATCTAGGGAGCAGAGGGTGTGGCTGTTAGTACTATTGTGTCAGTGATCTAGGGAGCAGAGGGTGTGGCTGTTAGTCCTATTGTGTCAGTGATCTAGGGAGCAGAGGGTGTGGCTGTTAGTACTATTGTGTCAGTGATCTAGGGAGCAGAGGGTGTGGCTGTTAGTACTATTGTGTCAGTGATAGGGGGTAGAGGGTGTGGCTATTAGTACTATTGTGTCAGTGATCTCGGAATCAGAGGGCGTGGCTGTTAGTACTATTGTGTCAGTGATCAAGAAAGCAGAGGGTGTGGTTGTTAGTACTATTGTGTCAGTGATAGGGTGTAGAGGGTGTGGCTGCTATTGTGTCAGTGATCTAGGGAGCAGAGGGTGTGGTTGTTTGTACTATTGTATCAGTGATCTAGGGAGCAGAGGGTGTGGCTGTTAGTGCTATTGTGTCAGTGATCTAGGGAGCAGAGGGTGTGGCTGTTAGTGCTATTGTGTCAGTGATCTAGGGAGCAGAGGGTGTGGCTGTTAGTGCTATTGTGTCAGTGATCTATGGAGCAGAGGGCGTGGCTGTTAGTACTATTGTGTCAGTGATCTAGGGAGCAGAGGGCGTGGCTGTTAGTACTATTGTGTCAGTGATCTAGGGAGCAGAGGGCGTGGCTGTTAGTACTATTGTGTCAGTGTTCTAGGGAGCAGAGGGCGTGGCTGTTACTACTATTGTGTCAGTGATCTAGGGAGCAGAGGGCATGGCTGTTAGTACTATTGTGTCAGTGATCTAGGGAGCAGAGGGCGTGGCTGTTAGTACTATTGTGTCAGTGATCTAGGGAGCAGAGGGCGTGGCTGTTAGTACTATTGTGTCAGTGATCTAGGGAGCAGAGGGCGTGGCTGTTAGTACTATTGTGTCAGTGATCTAGGGAGCAGAGGGCGTGGCTGTTAGTACTATTATGTCAGCGATCTAGGGAACAGAGGGCGTGGCTATTAGTACTATTATGTCAGCGATATATGGAGCAGCGGGCGTGGCTGTTAGTACTATTGTGTCAGTGATTTAGGGAGCATAGGGTGTGGCTGTTAGTACTATTGTGTCAGTGATCTAGGGAGCAGAGGGCGAGTGTTAGTACTATTGTGTCAGTGATCTAGGGAGCAGAGGGCGTGGCTGTCAGTACTATTAGTGTCAGTAATCTAGGGAGCAGAGGGCGTGGCTGTTAGTACTATTATGTCAGTAATCTAGGGAGCTTAGGGCGTGGGTGTTAGTACTATTGTGTCAGTGATCTAGGGAGCAGAGGGCGTGGCTGTTAGTACTATTATGTCAGCGATCTAGGGAGCAGAGGGCGTGGCTATTAGTACTATTGTGTCAGTGATCTAGGGAGCAGAGGGCGTGGCTGTTAGTATTATTGTGTCAGTGATCTAGTGTGGCTGTTAGTACTATTATGTCAGTGATCTAGGGAGCAGAGGGCATGGCTGGTAGTACTATTGTGTCAGAGATCTAGGGAGCGGAGGGCGTGGCTGTTAGTACTATTGTGTCAGTGATCTAGGGAGCAGAGGGCATGGCTGTTAGTACTATTGTGTCAGTGATCTAGGGAGCAGAGGGCGTGGCTGTTAGTATTATTGTGTCAGAGATCTTGGGAGCAGAGGGCGTGGCTGTTAGTACTATTGTTTCAGTGATCTAGGGAACAGAGGGCGTGGCTGTTAGTACTATTGTGTCAGTGATCTAGGGAGCAGAGGGTGTGGCTGTTAGTACTATTGTGTTAGTGATCTAGTGAGCAGAGGGTGTGGCTATTAGTACTATTGTGTCCGTGATCTAGTGAGCAGAGGGTGTGGCCGTTAGTACTATTGTACCACATACTCCATTGTATTGAATGTTGTTGAGTACTTTACCACCCTTTACCACATATCGTCACCTCTCCTGACAATGCACCTCTTCTTCAGGCCACTAGATTCTGCTGAAAACCTTTCTATATTCTTCATGTCTCTCTATAACTCTGAAATTATGGACTTTCCTTAGTCGAACTCCTGACCACCTCCAGCTAAAATATTTCTTGGTCTATTATTCTTCCTAACATTAATAGTCTGGCGGCCAAACACTCAAATTTGGGGTAACCTGGAAATATGGTATGCGGAAAATTTTTTTTCATAAACATGTTCTACAAGGTCTACAAAATAATATTCAGGTTCATGCCACTTTGGTACAGTTGGGCATTGCGAAATATTCACCATTGTTTGTCAAATTTCGCTGAAATCTAGTTGAAATCAAATAGCATCATGTTACATATCATTGAAATCCTTATTTCATGCAGATTATTTTTTACAATAGCACTTATGATCAAAAAATTAATATTTTAAGGTAATAAGCGAAAAATCACAAGGTTATTGGGAAGAACTTGGACTTCTTCTGCCACCATAACTGGTCCTCTTCTTCATTTTATAACCATCCAAACTGTACACATTCAAAAAACAATTAAAGAATCACATTGAGCAAAATATATTACTTCATACCTTAGTTGGATCAACTGCTGGTGGGTAGAAGACAAGACTTCCACACGGCACACTGATAATGTGCCCTAAGAACATTTTGTAGGAATGATTCGGATGTGGGAGGCAAATTTGCCAACTTTGGTGCGTTCGAAAGTTTTCCTCTGGCTCTCTTATCCACATTCTGTATCTAAACAGGAAAAAAATGTAATAACATATTATGTATGCACACAACCAGTGAGTGCATGAGCAGCAAGAAGGGATGATAATAGAGATTTATGTTTTGTTGCTGTTTTTCCAATATCTACAATTGCTCGACATGATTTGGTTGATTCCATAATCACAGTGACATCAGATCTTTCTATTGGAAAATAGTAGCTAGCTAAAACGAAGACATCTGTATCATCAGATATAATGGTAACAGAATTACATCCAGAATCGAAAATTATAAAAAAATTTCTTTACATAAAAGGGGAGTTGAAGGTGTAAATTTATGTTGATATGCATTTTTTTTGCTCTATCTGAACGAGTGGATCCTTTTATACTAAATTTCTTGTATCGACCAAAGACTAGGTACACATCATTATACATTAATTTCTTTCAATATATTGACACCATTTTTCTGCAAGATGAAAAAGAACACATTCTTTTGGCCAGTCTAGACTATTATGTCAGTGATCTAGGGAGCAGAGGGCATGGCTAATAGTACTATTGTGTCATTGATCTAGGGAGCAGAGGGCGTGGCTGTTAGTACTATTGTGTCAGTGATCTAGTGTGGCTGTTAGTACTATTATGTCAGTGATCTAGGGAGCAGAGGGCATGGCTGGTAGTACTATTGTGTCAGTGATCTAGGAAGCAGAGGACGTGGCTGTTAGTACTATTGTGTTAGTGATCTAGTGAGCAGAGGGTGTGGCTATTAGTACTATTGTGTCCGTGATAGCAGAGGGTGTGGTCGTTAGTACTATTGTACCATATACTACCACATACTCCATTGTATTGAATGTTGTTGAGTACTTTACCACCCTTTACCACATATCGTCACCTCTCCTGACAATGCACCTCTTCTTCAGGCCACTAGATTCTGCTGAAAACCTTCTATATTTTTCATGTCTCTCTATAACTCTGAAATTATGGACTTTCCTTAGTCAAACTCGACCACCTCCAGCTAAAATATTCCTTGATCTATTATTCTTCCTAACATTAAGCTTTTTACTGCAATTCCACCAAAAAAATTGTATTGATGACCCCGTACCCATTGCGATGTTCAGATGTTCTGTTCTCTGAGGTTCTACTGTACTTCAGAACGAATTGTGTGTGCTAGGATGGTGTCAGATGTGATACAGGATTGTGTTCTAGGATAGTGTCAGATGTGATACAGGATTGTGTTCTAGGATGATGTTAGATGTGATACAGGATTGTGTTCTAGGATAGTGTCAGATATGAATCATTCATATCATTTTATTCATGATTTTACTATATTTTCTATCTACTTGTTAAATTTCAACTTTTTTTAAATTATACAAAAAAAAATTGACAATTAATATAATTTTTAGAACCCGTTGCTATATTGTTACTAGGTGTACTAACTTGGTAAGTGTGCACTATTTTTTGCCTTTAGGTATATAAACTGTGCATACTAACCACCCTTGGGGTATTGCTATTTTTGAGTTTTAGTTTAATAGAATAGGCCGGATAAAGCTGTGTGAGGCCTGGATATGATATGTGAGGGTCTACTACCCTCTCATATCCGACCTATAGGGACCAGCCCTAGTTTGGACAACTCTCCTGCTGACACTCCTGCTGACGCTCATACCAGGAATTTACCGTAGCTAGCTGCTTAACTGTTTACCACAGAGCAGAGCAGCCCAGGGTAGAGTTAGATCTGGAGATAACAGCTGGCAGCTACAATGCTAAAGTAAACCTGCCAGGTGTGCTTCAATTGAATTTTAATTGATTTTTAATTTTGGGCCGGGTGCGAAAATGCTGATAAACCAAGTTGCTAGTGGAAACTGGGCCGGCTTTGGGTAAAACGGGTTCTAAAATAGTTAGAGCATGCGCTCAGGTACTGGTGGATTTAGTGCACTAAATCCACCAGTACCTAAGCGAGTATGCTCTAACTATTACATAATGACATGTACAATATATATATATTATATAATTTTATGATGACATGAAATTGTGGTAGATACAAGCAGCAGTTGAATTTGGAGGGTGGTAAATAGCATCACCATAACCATAGAGAACTGTACCTATATAGACATGAGGAGGAGTAATGGACAGCTAAAGCATAAATAGTGGCATATAGAGTCTATGATGAATTGTATATCTTATTATCTTGGTCAGCAAACAGTAAATTGGCTGAGTTTCTAAATAAATAGGCCCTATTTAAACAGGTAAGAAAATCTGAGTGGACTAACAACCCGTGATACAATCGTACCTCACATTGTAGCTTGTTCTTGTTAAGTAGCCTTGAATAGCAACAAATTCCTGAGCCTAAAATGAACCAGAATGTCAAGCAGAAGGGTAGAAACGAAGTCACCAAACTACGACTGCTTTTTGTTTACAATTGTCTCTGAGGTACTGCGCACGTGTTTGGCCCGGTTTGAGCGCGTGACTAAATCCGCCGCATGTAGCGCGGGAAACGTGTGGTTTTATTTATTCCCATAGACTTTTCTATTGAGTTTTGAAACTGCACTTTCCCGCTAGCTCAGAAATTTTTAAAGGGAATTTTCTGGACCGCTTCGGCACGAGCTTTCGAATGGTACAAACCCCGGAAGCGTAGCTACTTCCGTTCAAAAGTTATTAACGGTTTTTACCGCGCCAACTCAACTTGGACATACTATAACTTGCTTCCAGGAAGCCTCTGTCATAGTTTCTACACCATAGTGTATCAAAACTTAACTCATTTCTGGTCTTGAACATTTTTTGACTGAACATCATCCCACAATCTCAAATTGTATTTTTTTTTTTTTTTTTGCTTTGCAAGACGTTGAAGATACTTTACCAGATGCCCAGAAAAAATTACCATATCAAGTTCCTTTAGTTTCTCATTTCAATTTTCTTAGGGTAGTTCTACCAAACCCCTCGAACCCTCCCTGGATGGTGGACAGGGCCTAATACCTGTTGCCACATAGGAAGTACATTACAGTAATGGACACGCATTGACTTCTTTGAACTTAGCCATATACATGTGTAATTTGTAATTTCAATTGAGACTCGTTAGGTGTTACGTGGGGTGTTACGTCACCCAGGTTATACAAATGTTCATTGCACAAGAACCTTGTTACTTGTGTTCATAGCTAGTGATAAGTTTCAGCACAAATGGCAAGCGAGCTGGTCTGACTGGAATTTAAGTTTGAATGTTTGCCACTAATAATATTTATTTGTTAGGTAAATGCTGTTTAGTTTATTTGTGCTATTCTTTAGCAACACACAACAATACACACATGCACACTTGTTCAATTGATAAAAACTTACATTACATTCTTTTTATGACTTGACCATTGCACAAAGGAATTTAAGAGGTAAACAATCAAATTTCCTAATATGTGACCGTCTATGGGAAAACCGGGCACAGCGCGGCGTGCGTAATATCGAGAAAAGATCGATCGATTTCTTAAAAATGTATTGTTTTAAGCCGACGGAAGGGAACGGTTAGGTCTATTATAGCGGGAACGACTTAAGCTACGACGATAAAACTTGGAGAGCTCAATATCTGGACGCCGACAACTCCGTAAGTGCAACAAAAAATTTTTTGAAGGGTGCCGCGTTGTGCCTGGTTTTCCTATAGATGGTCACATATGATGTAGGTAAGGATCAATAAATCAACACATTCTGTTGAAGCTGAGCTTCCTTTCCAAAGGCCACTTCATTGAAAATGCTGTATTGTACCAGAGTTCTAGTTGGTAAATTATTAGATTGTATTCTCTTAGTGACTTGACTATTGGACGAAGGATTTTCAATTAGGAACAAATCTGTTATGCAGGCATATAGCTATGACAATCGGCTCAGTATCCACAGCAATTTACCATCGCCACTAATAGAATAGAAAATGAACTCTGCTAAGTTTGCAAGACCTAACTATGGACATCTCTCCTATTCTTTCTTCGTAGCTCTTTGCTGTTTTGTTTTGTTTTTCCCCAGGAATTATTTTCAAGTCTTTTCTCCAAAATTTCTTGTGCCCACACTATGTTAAAGTTTTGAAGTATCCCCCCCGGGGTGGACACGCATTGACTTCTTTGAACTTAGCCATATACATGTGTAATTTGTAATTTCAATTGAGACTCGTTAGGTGTTACGTGGGGTGTTACGTCCCCCAGGTTATACAAATGTTCATTGCACAAGAACCTTGTTACTATGGTATTCACACATGAGCAGTACATAATAAATGTATTATTCATTGGATGCTGCGGAATATCACTCGTCTGGTTGGTGGTATTAATACTGGTGCCTGCAACACAGCCAACAGACTCGTAATATATTCCTGTATCAAATGAATAATATATATCCTGCATACATGTCCAGGACTGCCACAGCCTTTCCCAGTCCTCAAAATAACTTGGGACTATTGAGGATGTCCCAAAGAATATATAATATACAAGTACCCTGCCACACAGTGGCACTAGACATATTGCAAAGTAAGAATGCAGTAGCATAAGTTATTTATATTCATAGTTATCATTCTCTACAGTTGGTGAAGGTTACATCAGTTTCCCTCTCCTGCTCTCTTTTTTTTCTCAACTATTTCATTTCTGTATCCCCACCTTTCTTTTTTCAGCTCATTCTTCTCGAGTCATGGAGTCCTTTCTCCTCCTTTATCTACCTCTCCTGCTTCTAAAAATGTCTGTCCTTCTATCATGATTGTGGACTTTCACCTTTCTTTTTGAAACTGACACTGCCTTTACTCGATTTGGTTCCACCTGCTATTTACAATATCAATCATTTCATTTTGCTTTTCATTCATACTTTCTCCTTCTTTTTACTACACCGCCTTTCCTCGTCAATTCCACCAGCTAATGAACCACTTTTTTTGCCTTCTCTTTCTCATATTAGCCTTCCTTTTTATTCCACCTATCCTAGTCTATTCCTCCTGCTTTCAGTTACAATTACAGTAATAACCTTCGGCACGAGTTTACGAGTATTGTGTGTCTGCGTGTTGTAGCTCATTAGCTCATGAATTATTCATTAATACATGCATCATAGTCAACCACAGGTATTATTATATATGTGTTTGTATGTGAGGTAGTTAGTATGTGTGTTTGTATGTGAGGTAGTTATAGTATGTCCAAGTTGAGTTGGCCAGAAAAAAACTTAAATAACTTTTGAACGGAAACAGCTACGCATCCGGAGTTTGCACCATTAAAAAGCTCGCGCTGAAGCAGTTAAAAATATTACCTCAGTATACTCCAAAACCGGAGAAAAAGTGTTATTCCAAAACTCAATACAAAAGTCTATGGGAATAGAAAAAAACACAGGTTTTCCGCTCAAAACGCGCTTGCTTTTAGTCACGCGGTACGGCTCAATTTATCACACGGACAGTCTTCGTTAAGAATTTGTAAACAATGAGCGGCTTTTTCTCGGATTGCTGCGTTTCTAGCTTTGTATCGCGATTAGCTTAGGTTGCTAGTATGGAAACGGGATAGTCTGAGTGTCCTGTTGTCGCAGAGGGTACAGGATCACCTGATAGGATGTAGGTAAGATAACAAATGCCGTATAGCCAATACATTTCAAAGTGATATAGCTATCATTTAGTTAGAAACTTGTGATATAGCCACACTTAAGCTTTTTGGTTATATTTAATTTGTGTGCTTGTCAAAAAGCTGTGTTTATGCCAATATTTTTCTCTTCACTTCTAGATGCAGTTTATTGTAAGGATTAGGACCAACACAGGCTGAACTCGGATCACAACTATATTTTTATGTGTACTACTTAAATTCTATGACTTCATCAATTTTCATATATATATTTTAAATAAATGAAACAATTGATAATTTTATTCAACAAGAAAGTCTAATAACTTTAGCTACAAGTTAACAGTGCTGTACTGCTGAATCCTGTGAATATCAGAATAATTCTTGGGACACAGTAGGTAAAATCGACTGCTTTTAATCTCGTCTCTTTAGAAGAACTCCCCACCAGTTTGCGTTTTCCGTCTGCTGTACATTATCTGTGCATAAGAAACCCAAATATAGTTGAAAACGGACGAGATGAGCTGTACAGCGCCTGAAAAACTCCATAAACTTCACTAAATTTCTTTCTTACAGTAGTTACAGAATTAATGCGCACCTGCGTTACCACCCCTTTTCATGTGCAACATTGACGTTTGCGCACTTAATTGACTTGGATTCACATGACTAAATTGCTTCCGGTTAAGTACTAGATGCATTCTACATTTACCATGCTTGTGGTCATGCAAACTCAACTTGGGCATACTATAGTATGTGTATATTTTATCTTATTTGATGTTTGTCTGTTAATTGGTGTATTGTATAGAAATATCAACAATGTCCTCATCAGAACCTAGTCCAAGATACAACTTCTTCTACGTTGGTACACATTCTTCTGTATATCTATGGGGTGGACAGGTGGAATCAGGTATTCCAGTGGCTGGTTTGGACTGCTTGCATGAATTCAACTGTGCCACAACAACATGGACCAGACACCAGTTACAAGGTCGTCATCCTCCTGGACTTTATGATGGAGGATGTGCTAGGATAGATGACTGTATGTACTTCTATGAGGGTTGGGATGAGAGAGGAGAGATAACTGGATCATTGTATCAACTAAACTTAACTAATTGGATATGGCAGGAGATGTCTCCTCCAGGAGCTAGTGGTAGTCCTGGTATGAGGGAAGACTGTGGCATGATAGACTATAAAAGCTCACTACTAGTACATGGAGGAAGGGATACAAGTAGTAGACTTACTAATGATCTTCACATGTTTGACCTAGCAACTGGTGAGTTCAAACTATCATGAAATATGTTAATTAGTGATATATGTTAATATTTAATTTATATTAGTCAAAGTTGTGTTTATGGGATGGGGAGGGAACCATTCCACTTCCCCTCCAAGAAGTTCAGTGTGGTGAAATAATAGTTCTAAAGTTACACACCAAGTCTGTAATATTTGTCCTTCATGTGATACCAGCACATTATGCTCACTATAATGGAGGCACTTGATGATCCTTACCATACAATATGTAATTGTGTAATAGTAATTAGTGCGATTTGTTTGTTTGTATTGTTTGTCTGTTTTTATTGTCATATATGTGTATTTGTTATTGCCAGTTTACATTTTTTAATTATGCTACTCTAATTTACTATTTGTATTTTTATTATTTTAATTAAACAACAGTTTACTAAGTTACTAATGACTGTATGTATTGTTAGGGACTTGGTCTTCTCCTCCAGTCACTGGAGATGTACCTGATGGTGATGCACACTTTGCCTTCACTAAAGTGAGTCCTCATCAAGTGATAAGATGTGGAGTATATAGAAGTGCCATACATATGTTGGACTTGTCCACAATGGTAAGTGTATGAAATATCAGACACAACATATGATAGTATTAAGTATTATTTATATTGTTTCTATTTAGCACTGGACTAAACTACATTCAGGTGAATCTCACTTGGGTTACTATCCCACTGCTACATGTATAGGGTATAATAGCAGTCATGCCCAACTTCTGATCACTGGAAAAGATAAAGTGTGTTTATTTGATGTGTCCACAAGAGAGTTGAAGGCGATATCACGTATTGACTTGGTATGTAGTAGTTGTTAATTGTGTTAGTATTTATTAGATATGAGATACTGACTTGGTATGTAGTAGTTGTTTGTGTTAGTATTTGTGACAGTCTATGGGAAAAGGGGGCACTTCACTCAAACCCAAAAAAATTGAGGTTTTTATGCTAATAAAAAGCTACAATTTATCTCAACTTAGTGCTAAAATACTGGAGGGTAAAACCTTTGACGCTCATAGAAACTGGCAGTTGAACTGGGCTGTATTCAGCAAGCAATTGAACTAGAAGTCGAGAAAACATAAATTGAATTTCCACTTCTGGTATTATTAATGCTTCTGTATACTTAACGGCGTACTTTGCATATGCAATTAAATCGTACAGCTGCTTTTTAACGGCGACTAACAAAGTTTGCGTAGTTCTTTTTAGCTTTCAGAGCGTCTCACAGCCTGCCTTGTCGGAATCCTTGGCTACTCTACTCCATGTAGTGGTAAACTTTCAACCAGAGGTAAGCTGTAGATTGCATGCAATTCTCAAAGCTATGCCTTTTTTTTTTAGCTGCTTGTTTATAACTCCGCCCATTCCCCGTTTATTGTACTTCGAGAACGAGAGAGAATAAAAAGTAGCTTGTCTTTGCACGGCACGCTTGGGGTCTTTTAAGTTGTTTCGGCATTTGAAATTTGGCACAGACTTAGAGTAAGGGTCACTAAGACTAATTCTGCAAAAAACAAAAATAGGGAGAAAGAAAGAATTTTTCCTATGACTTCTGGAGCCTACATCTCAATTTCAATTTTTGTGTGAAATGCCCCCTTTTCCCATAGACTGTCACATTTATTAGACATGAGATACTGACTTGGTATGTAGTAGTTGTTATATTGTGTTAGTATTTATTAGATATGAGATACTAACTTGGTATGTAGTAGTTGTTATGTTGTGTTAGTATTTATTAGATAGGAGATACTGACTTGATATGTAGTAGTTGTTATATTGTGTTAGTATTTTTTAGGTATGAGATACTGACTTGGTATGTAGTAGTTGTTATATTGTTTTAGTATTTATTAGATATGAGATACTGACTTGATATGTAGTAGTTGTTATATTGTATTAGTATTAATAGATATGATATACTGACTTGGTATGTAGTAGTTGTTATAATGCGTTAGTATTTATTAGATATGAGATACTGACTTGGTATGTAGTAGTTGTTGTATTGTGTTAGTGTATATTATGCAAACAATTTTAATTAATTAATTAATTTAATACATTTATTTATTTTAGTTACTTGAAGAAAATATTACAGACTTTGTGTGAATCTTTAGAGCTATTATTTCACCACACTGAACTTCTTGGAGGGGAAGTTGGTCTGAAAGTGGAGGGGACCAACAGTGGTGGGGGCTTAGTCACTCCTTCTATAATAGAGGGAGGAGTAGGGGGTGGAGCTATGCTACTTTTCCTGTCCTTATTTTATTTCATAAATATTCTGCCAGTAGTTATAATGAACGTATTTTATGTGTCATAGTGGCCAGGTTATGAGTACATAAAGAGATGGGGTCATAGTGCAACTGTGTTGTCATCTACTCCTACTTCAGTGGAAATACTCGTGTTTGGAGGACGTGCACGTGGGTATGGTACCATGTCAGCCACTACTCTACTCATACTCAGTGAGTGGTTGTGATTGTGTCTTTGCTGTGGATAGTGTCTTTTTTTGTGGATGGTGTCTTTGTTGTGGATGGTGTCTTTGTTGTGGATGATGTCTTTATTGTGGATGGTGTCTTTGTTGTGGTGGTGTCTTTGTTGTGGATGTTGTCTCTGTTGTGGGTGGATGGTGTCTTTGCTGTGGATGGTGTCTTTGCTGTTGATGGTGTCTTAGCTGTGGATGGTGTCTTTGTTGTGGATGGTGTCTTTGTTGTGGATGGCGTCTTTGTTGTGGATGGTCTCTTTGTTGTGGATGGTGTCTTTGCTGTGGATGGTGTCTTTGTTGTGGATGGTGTCATTGTGGATGGTGTCGTTGTGGATGGTGTCTTTGTTGTGGATGGTGTCTTTGTTGTGGATGGTGTCTGGATGGTGTCTTTGTTGTGGATGGTATCTTTGCTGTGGATGGCGTCTTTGCTGTGGAAGGCGTCTTTGCTGTGGAAGGCGTCTTTGCTATGGATGGCGTTTTTGCTATGGATGGCGTCTTTGCTGTGGATGGCGTCTTTGCTGTGGATGATGTCTTTGCTGTGGATGGTGTCTTTGCTGTGGATGATGTCTTTGCTGTGGATGGTGTCTTCACTAGACATTCACATTAAGTTTAAGTTTTCATTTTATGATATTATAATAGCTATTCTTTTTACTATTATATTTGTTTATTCACTAGACAATCACTTCAGTGTTTTTATAAATGTTACATTACAATCATCATGATATTTTTTGTAGCAAAAGAACCATCAGATAAATGGTGGAGGTTTGCTGATTTTGTCACAGGAGAAGAATTGAGAAGAAGGTCTTACAGATCTGATCAGACATTTGTGACTAAAAAAATTTCTGAAGGAGTTCAACATGCAGAGGAAGTCAAAGTAGCTGCAGATAGAAATGAGGAGCAAATTAAAACTAATAATTTAACAGAAGAACCTGAGTCTATTTCTCCACAAGCTTCTCCTTCACCTGCTCATCCTTCTCCTACTCCAGCTTCCACATCTACTTCAGAAGGAGACAAAGATGGCATTCACAAAAGTCATTCAGATGGTAAGGAGCTATCAAAATTATGAATTTGATGAACCCTCATCATTAAACTGACCCTCCGGTGGTTCTATAGTGTTACTGTTGTATATTACAGCATGTAGGTTTATGCTAGTCTCTCTAATACAAAAGTTTGACTTGCATGAAAAAGTATGGATAATGACAGTCAGAGTAGGTTAACTCCATTGAAAAACAAACAAACTAGATATTCACTAGCCAGCGATTATTAAATGATCTCAGACAAAAAGAATAACTTATTGGCTACTATTCAGATATCATTATTGCTCAGGCAATTAAGGGTGCCCAGCCACTAAAACATGTGGTCATTTAACCATTCAGTATAATAGCACAGAACTGTTTGTAACCCAATCCCAAGTCTTTGCCAGAGGTCATCAGTGTGTTTGACGTTGCGATAAAATTAAGTCCAGAAGGAAAGGGTTAATGAAATATGCAGGATTAACTGGACAAAAGTATGAAATTTATTTGGTGATTTGTTATGTCTAACTAAAGATTTTTTGATAGGTTCCAAATAAATTTTTTTGTCAAAGCAATTATTTTTAAGGATTAAGTTCATGAAATTGAAATTTTCAGCTGGTACTCATCAATATCCAAAGTATAGTATCAATATGAGGATATTATGAGTGTCAACAAGTTTACTTCATGCAATAGCAGCTACAAAGATCTGTACAATCCCAGTTTGCTTTCTTGTAGTTACATCTGGCACTACACTGTAAAAAAGGAAGTGTACATAGCACACCAAATAAGGTGTGCTGATGAAGTCTCAATACGCACACCATTTTTGGAGTGCACAGCACACCAAATCTGTGGATAGCATACTGTTTTAGGTGTGTTGTGCATACTTCTAATTTGAGCACACCATTACAATATTTTTTTAAATTTTTCAACATTATGATACCATATCACCCAAAATCCAGAAGAATGTTCTGAAGACCTTGATTGACCTTCTGGCTTCTATTCTTTATTTATCTGATTTCTGGCTTCTATTCTTTATTTATCTGATTTCTGGCTTCTATTCTTTATTTATCTGATTTCTGACTTCTATTCTTTATTTATCTGATTTCTGGCTTCTTTTCTTTATTTATCTTATTTCTGGCTTCTATTCTTTATTTATCTGACCAGTTACCAGTGATACTTGGAAGGAAAATAGCATCTTCTTATGTAGCAATGACTTTGCTAGATTTCATGTGAGTAAACTATGAATATAATTAAAATGTGCAAAGTCAGTTGAGGTGTGCAAAACACACTTGGTATTTAACACACCAAAACAAAGGAGTGCTTAACACACTCGGTATCATAAAGAAAAGTGTGCTAGACACACTTTATTTTATGCACACCTGAGGTGTGCTGAGTTTTTAGTGTGCTATGCACACTTCCATTTTTACAGTGTACAACCATTTGTGCTGCATGCATGTGCTCTCATCAGGCATAGCTAGCTATGGGTAGTGTAGTCCAGACAGGTACCCATGTGCTGCATGCATGTGCTCTCATCAGGCATAGCTAGCTATGGGTAGTGTAGTCCAGACAGGTTTCCATGTGCTGCATGAATGTGCTTCAAGCTTCCATCCTGAAGATTCTGGAGATGGCCTGTTCTGTTCACTTTTTCACTAGTGCTCCATATGCCGTGGAGTTGATACTCATATATTTATAGTTCTTCCCTGTACCAAAGGCCACCCAAATATTCACAGAAGTATTTAATGTAAGTCAATAATGGAATTTTCCAACAAGGATGACAACAATATCTGTATCCACAGTTTGAATCAAACATGTACTGCAGCCAACCATCAGTGAATCTATCACATGACTCTTTGCCTTCAGGATAATTGGCAGACATGATCTTCTGAGAGAGAAACTCAAACAGTTTGTGTATTGATATCATTCCGTAAGAAATCTCATTCCTTTGCCTCACTTTTGTCTTGTAGATGCTTTGATGCTGTTGTCTGTAAGAGTCCCACACTAAGTCTACCCGGGTAGATTGTTGTAACTGCACAGTTATATGGGAGTCAAAGACTATGCTGGCATACTCATCTAATGTAGATACTGTGTTGACAGGAAGTAGGTGTACCAGATCAGCACTGGTACACTGCTTGGTCTTCAGAGCTGGACGTCTGAAAAGAGAAATAGCATTTCTCTTCATTGGATCATGAATGGAACTAGTACCATCCAATATCACTGCTGTCTGGTACTTTGTGTACTGGTCTTTGCTCAGAGTTTCAACAGATCACACTGTTTCACTGACAGACTCATCCATTACAGTTTGCAAGTTCAGGTTCAACAGGTCTCAGGAGATGTTTTGAGAAATGGATTCCCCATATCATGTAACACTTGTACAAGGGAGAGAAATTGCTGCTTGAACAATTTTTGAGCAGAAAAATTTTCTTCATGATGCTAATGCTTCTCAGCTATGTGTGGGTTATACTGAGTCAAAATTCTTTCGTCATGCCTGCTCAGGTCCAGCAATTATCCATTTTCTAAAGGCTGCAGTGTTTTCAGTCAGTCCTACAACACCACTGCAACTATTTACCATCATGTTGTTCATAGGCCTGATTTATAGGCATTGCTGAGAGGCGATTTGTAGTCTTAGTAACAACCCAGTGACCATGGTCTTGAAATTCCTTGACAATATACTGTGGAAGGTATTCTAAGTCATGAATGTGGACTGGCAGCCAATGAGCATAGTGAGTATGGTCAAATGCAAAGCCATGGGACTATTGACGTTAGAGCCTCAACATAGAGAGGAAATTTTTTTCACTATTTGCCCTGACAAATATGAGCACCACCATGAGTTCCATTCAAAGTGTCTCTTGATGCATTGCAATTTGCAGTAGCACAAGTTATCTTGCTCAGTTATCATTCTCTACCATTGGTTAAGGTTACATAAGTTTCCCTCTCCTGCTCTCTTTGTTCTAGAACTATCTGAGCTTCTTGTACCCCACCTTTCCTTTCTTCAGCTCTTCTTGAGTTATGGAGTCCCCTTTTCCTTTGTCTATCTCTCCTGCTTCTGAAGTTCTCTCCTTTTGTACTTTCGCCTTCCTTTTGGAAACTAACCCCTGCTTTTATTCCTCGATTCCACCCACTTTTTAGTTACAATTAATCGCTCGCTTTTTTGCCTTCTCTTCCCTTCCATTTTAAACCTACCGCTGCGTTACCTTGCCGATTCCACGTGTTTTATAGTCATGATTAATCACCTTTCACATTCTCTTCTGTACTTTCGCCTTCCTTTTTGAAATCCACGCCGCCTTCTGTTGTAAATTGCACCCAATTTTTAGAATTAACCACTTTCTACTGAATATGGTGATATTTTACCAAACCATACAGTACAACACTCGCGCAAAGTTTATTTTTAAAAAGCAAGTACTGCTCAATGTGTGTCAGTCACACTTGACCCCATTGGAGTGCAGTTTACGTGGTTGAATAGCTCTTCCTGTGTGTTTTATCTTTAACTATAATGAGCTATAGTTTTAGACAAAGAATGGCGAAGACACGCTGTACAAACAGTAGCAGTAAAACTAAGATTAGATTCTTCCTGGGCAATGTGAGTACTGTAAGTAGGGATGGCGGAAAAAATTATAAATGAATGAAGAAATGTCCAACTGGCTTGAAACTTTGGACACAGCTTCAAAAGCTTCAAACTACAGAATAAATATATAAATAAAATAAAAAGTCAATAATTAAAAATAATCATTTTTTATGGTAAAGGCCACCCTTCGGAGGAGTCCAAGACTGACAATGAAGATTATTTTTCAATAGCAACATCGTTCGTGTGTGCATGTCACTGGCCATGTGATCCTTGTAGCAGGAAGCTCTTAGTTTCTTGAACCATTAATAATGTCAGGATTGAAGTTTCTCATGCAGCAGAGCTTGTCTTGAAACTTTATACACACTGAACACTTCAACAATTCTACTAAATTTTTATGGCAGGAAGATTAAATCCTGAGCGGCAGCCTAGCATTGACAACAGTTCTTTAGCTTCAGTTCAGAAACAGAAAGATCAACCACTCCAACAAAAGGAAGAGCACTGACAATGGCTATGGTGAAGCGCTGGATAGCTGAGAGCGACTGGACCCTGACATAGATACTTGGCTTACCTATACTGCATCAGATCATTTGATGAAATTAACCAGATGTTGTCCATTACGTGAAGCTATTTTGAGCTCCGAAATTAACTCTCCATTGTCAGTAATCTCCAAACTCATAGCATTATAGATGAACAAACAGATAGGATGACTGCTATGCCATCTCATGCATATGCCATGTGCTGTTAACCCCAAGTTTAGCAGTTTTTCATGCTATTATATCTCCAAATATGCTTCTTTTTTAGAACTAGTGGTGTGCTTGAGCACAAATGGCGAGCGAGCCTTAAACTACACTATTGTTATTCAAACTACTAAAATAAAGTCGAGTTGTTAAATTACGCATATACGGTAAAGGGGATTCAATGCCATAGTAACCACTCCCCTCAACTGTTTGAATTAAAAAAGAAGCAACAAAATCAAATCACGTTATTTAAAATTTTCTTTGTGATATTCTTAATAGTAGTTGTAACGCACAATACTTTCACACAACTGAACATACCTACGCAAGACTTACCTTCGTGGTAAGTCTAGTGGACAATGAATTGTCAAGTAAATGCTGTTGAGCAGTGCTTATAACTGTGACAAATAATGTATTAACTTACCACCGCCACTAACTCAAATAGAAATGGAGCTCCCATAAGTTTTTGAGTTTTAACTGCACCCGCAAAACAATTAAAAGCGGTAAACAATTCAATTTCTAAGGTGACACGGGTAATGGTCGCAAAACCAGAGGATTCTGTTTAGTGAAGTTTAGGACGGGGTCGAACGCCGAGCGAACACAAAAATATGGAGGGTCAAAGTGCAAAATGACATACATACGTCCAAACATATATATAAATAAATAAACAAACATCCCCGATTTTCTATTGTGTTACCCCTGTAAGTGTCTCGCTCGCTACGCTCGCTCGCCAATTAAATGTCTTATAATTTAATATTGTAAATATAGGAAATTTTTCTTTTTAACAGCCAATATTTTTAATTACAACTTAACTTATAATTATAACTTAACCCAACATTTCGACTTCTTGCCGAAGTCCTCTTCAGAGGTCATGACTTTGGCTGGAAGTCGAAACGTCGGGTTAAGTTATAATTAAAAATATTGGCTGTTAAAAAGAAAAAAAAAATTCTTATATTGTAATTATTTCAGCCGAGAATGACTGAATCATTAATATTGTAAATGCATTTAGATTGAGATCTAGATATTTGTTTGATTATTAGGTAAAGTGATTCCTGAGAAGCACAAATTCACTGATGAGGTGACATCAGCAATATTTAATAAACAAAGTATCAAAAGAAAGATAGCCAATATTCTACTGAAAGGACTCCCTGGATCTGGCAAGACATCGTTGTTGGATCGTCTCCTGAACAAGCCACTTCGTGTGTACTATCCATCCACTGGCATGTGTGAGAAAATAGTAGTAGTTCAAATAGGCCCCTCCTCCACACATACTTCAGCTTACTCCTGTGAAGACAACACATGGAAAGTCACTGACTTTGACGAGTCTGTGGTTTCTCAGTTAGACAGTTGCAAGGTGTTCATTCCACAGAAAAGCAGCGGTAGTCCACGACTTCGTCTTCAACATCACAGAGCAAGTGCATCCAAGCTAGACCAGCCAGTGTCTGACATCGAGCACCATGTGAAAGAAGTCCTTGAAAGACACCAGATCAAGAATATTGTAGATTTGCAAACCAAAAATTCTCTTTACATCAGAGATACAGGTGGACAGGTGGAATTTCAAGAGAGCCTTTCTCTTCTGATCTTTGGTCCTTCTGTTTTTATCTTTGTCATGAGAACTGACATTGACATTCATACAAAGAACATCATTCAGTACAGATCAGCCAATGGAGAAATTATCAACCAGTATCAATCCTCTATTTCTACAATGGATGCTCTCATTCAATTCCTTACCAGTGTTTCTGCCATACAGACTACTGAAGAAGGTGTGCTTGAGAAGGTTTCCTCAGTGTGTCACGAGCCTATTGTCTTTATAGTAGGTACACATATTGACAGAATCACTTCAGAAGCTCAATCAGTTCTTGACAGCATCAATCTAATGCTTCACAAAATGATTTGTGAGAGAAATTTCTTCCACTTAATTCGTTATTCTAATGGACCTTTGAACACTGTCATGTATAAGGTAGACAATACCAGCAGTGAAGACCAGCAGTTTCAGAAGCTTCGCTCTGATATCAATAAATTCATTCAGGATAGAGATGAGTTTTTGATTGAATATCCTGTGAGTTACCTACTCTTCTGTCTGGAACTACACAGTATTCACGAGACAGTCTTATCGATAGATCTTTGCAAGAAATTAGCAGCCAAGTTTTATATTGAGGAAAAAGAGATGGGGTCACTTCTTCATTTCCTTCATTTCAGAGTAGGTATTATCCAGCACTATGACATTGAAGGTCTATCAGATGTCATTATTAAAGAGCCTCAAGTTCTCTTTAACAAAGTCACTGAACTTATACTTGAAACTTTCTTGTCATCTGGATCTATACCAAAGAGTCAGCAAGACAGTTTCTGCAAGAAAGGAATTTTAGAATCTTCAGTTTTTAAAAATCTGTTAAGCAAGAAGGATAAAATCACACCTGATCAGTTTCTCTTGTTTCTTCTTCATCTTCGAATTGCCGTTTCTTTCAAAGACAAGAAGGGAGTGCTCAAATACTTCATACCTTCAGTTCTGAATCATGTCGAAAAGTCTTCATCAGATACACTTGACTCTGTTATTGCTCCTCTTGCTGTCACTTTCAAACTTGGTCACTGTCCTAAAGGCTTGTTTGGTATGCTCATTTCTTACCTCCTATGTCCGGAAGGAAACCAGGAGTTCACTTTTGACTTGTTAGAAGACCGCATATATCAAGACCAGGTATCTTTACTTGTGAGTTCCTCTGAAGATGTTGACCAAATCTGCCTCAGAAGTTGTATTTCTCACCTGAAAGTTAGTGTAGTCTTAGAAAACTATCCTCCTGCAAATAGCTCTGCAAAGTATGCCCCTAGGGTAACTACTCCTAATGAAGTTTGTAACAACATTCGAATAATGTTAGATAATTGCATTCAATTGTCACTAAATAAGCTTCACTACAGCTGTAACAAAGTTGGCACTGCATTTAGTTTGACATGCCCTGAGAAATGTGGCTCACTGCATGAAGTAAAGAAGGGAAAACGTTCTCTCTATATGCAATGCATTAGTCAAGGCAAGCTGATAGTTCCGGAGTCTGCTTGTCTGTGGTTTAATGAAGGTAAATAATAATAATACCAGTATAAGTTTACATAAACTTATGTTATCTTGGTATATTTGTGTGTAGGCAATTCTTTAACTTCATCATTTCCAACAAAAGTGGATTCTGCTCATACATCAAGTAAGTTTTAAATAAATACAATATATTGTTATTAAATATTGCAATTATCATAGGTAGAGCATCCAGAGGAATTGCCACTTCAGAGGATGGATTTCCATGCCAGCATGCATCCAGCAGCAACAGTCCCGTTGAGGCGGCTCAGAGTCCAAGATATTCTGCAGCTGCTGCTACACCAGGTAACTGGCTAGAAGTTAGTGGTTTAAGTGCTCTTCATTATTTGTTATAATTTTCAGGTCTTGAATTTTCTTTAAGAAATTTAACATTGCTAGAGTGGACAGACAAAGATGGCCAGCCACAGTCTCTCAGGGTGAGAGATGAGATGAGTGTTAAGTGGGACGATGCTGGAGATTTACTGGAACTAACTCCAGTTCGCTTACGAGGTATTGATAGCCATTGTCGGGGAGATGTCAGGCAGTGTTGTCGAGAGGTACTAATAGACTGGATAAAGAATGGGTCTCCTCGTTATGCACCAACTTGGGATGGATTGATAAAATTACTTATAAACTTAGAACTTAGCTCAATTGCAGACACCTTAAAATTAGCTCTAAAAATGTCATAAAATGTTGTTTTTATCTTCCAATATTCTTTTTAATACTTCGATTTTTATTTTTAATAATCCCAGTAAGTATACCTAAATGAACTGTACTTAAATTAGCAATACTTTCAGCAGCATAAGTACTTCAGATGCATCAATAAATAAGTTATTACTTGCCCTCTATCATTAAGCTATGTATATCTGGACAGTTGTCACTGTAGGTTCTGGTTCTGACTAAATAAGACTATTTGTCTGATAATAATATAACTTCAAGTTAGCTACAAGTTAAAGGGATTCCTGAGTGCATGTACATAGTTGAAAGCTAACTAGAAGATGCAGCTCTAATGCAATCATAAGTTATAATGTCTTCACCTCGCAGACCTTTCTAGTTTGGAATAAAATAATAGCTTGTAATACACTACCACAAAGTACCAAGTAACAACTGAACATATTTAGTGACAACAAAAGCAAATATGTACATAATTAACTTTTTTAACTAAAATGATTATTATTGGTGTTGTTATTATTATTGTTGTTATTATTACTGTTACTCATAATTATAGCTATATTAAATTATTATCAGTATTTTTTATGGTGACAAATTTATTTTTAATTGTACCATTGAATTTTTAAAACATTTCACCATAAAAATAAACATCATGCCCTGTCTAAGTCACTTCAGTTTATTTTCTACTTTGAACTGAACAAATACATGCAAACACCATGTTGCTTGGAATTACTAAATCACCTTCTTCTCCATTTCTTCTTCCCCTATTTCATTGTTCACTATTAATAAAGCCGCATCTACAGGCTCTTCATTCGACTACACTGTATGCATCTGATTCCTTCTGTTTATCATCTCCATCATGGCTAGAGTGGAGACCATGCCTTCATTACTGCCATCCATTACTCCTCCCCTCTGCTGTGGTGGGTGAGGCAACAGTGTTGGTATCTCCGGCCATTACCAGAGTCATGACAATCTTCCTCTCCACGTCAGCCAGACCTCTTGAAAACTAATTTACACTTTGTATATACACTTTGTATGTACTATACATTTTATTAGTAGTTAAGTTTCCATACTACCATAACATACCAGAATAATAATAAGATTAAAATTGCTCTGAAATGATGTGGGAGATGTAGATTACACACCCACAAGTCTGGTGATCATACTATATGCAACTGGATTTATAGGGACAATAAAAGTTTATTTATAAAGAGTACGAGTTGTAGTTTTTAAATTGATTGTGGCAGACCTGACAGTTGATGCTGTAAGTATGAATAGCTAAAGATAATGTGATTTTGTAGTTTTAATATTCTGTTCATGATATAGTCTGTTGCCATGATGAATTTTTAGGTCCATAACCAGACTAAAAAAAATGGGATAGCAGAGAGAATAGGGAAAGTGTGGGAGAATAATGAGTCTCCTAATACAGTACATATCTAGTAAGCATACAATTTGCCTTATTCATCTTAGCTACATTTTAAACTATCTTGGAAAACAGACAATAAGCAAACAATGCAAAAATTATAGAGCGGGCAAGACAAAAAATCATACAATTACAAAAATAAAATAAATAAATAACATCAACAATAATAAAATAGTCAAGCAAAAACAAGTAATGAATGTTTGTTGTTGTTCAGCAAAGTTTTGAAAACATCAACATTAATTTTCATCTTGTAGTTCATGTGCACTCTCACATTTTCTTTTTTCACTGCAACTTTCCATGACACAAGACACCAGAAATGTGGTCCTTACTCTCCTTCTTAAATTTTCATCTGCTGCCTTTAAATAAAGCAATAACTAAGAAAGGGTAAAAATTAAGAGACTCTAAAGTCTTGATCATTTCTACTGTATTCTGGTGAGGTGACCAGTTATAAGTAATGACCAGATCCACCATACAGAATAACCTCACACATTTTTACTAGAAAAGGATAAGCCAAAGAACCTCTTCCATCCATCAATGCTTCCACAGTGAGTGCTCAATTTCAACCTGTACTATGATCAAGAACACTTTTGAAGCTATCCTATCGCTTTAGGAAGGCTTTCTTATGCATGATAATGTTTTTATAAGTGTTAAGCTCTTTTTCTGGTCAATATAATATATAGCTAATTTCTGATAGCTGCATGTATATTATAGCTATCACTGCAAAAATTTGAATTGCTATTGAATGAATGGCCAGCACATCTCAAATTTCATGAAAATATGGTATTATTAGGGAAAGATTACATGAGCTTTTTGTTTAAGGATGTGATAGATACAAATCTGGTTGTTACGATTAGCGGATATAATATTGAGTTAACTGCAGGAGATGATTTGGAGTTGGTCGGCAGAGTCAATAATAATTATTAAGTTTTTTTTAAAGGTCCATCTCTGCCATGCAGCAATGGTGGTGTGGTCACCATGACATATGGCCTGAAAAAGAAGAGATATGCATGACACAGTAACATATGACCTGAAAAAGAAGAGCTATGCATGACACAGTAACATAATGGCCTGAAAATTGTAACTGTCATGCCAAATTCAGTATTTTGTGCAGAAGACAATCCCATCTAGTGATTCCACTCTTGAACATGGTTAAATAATGGTAAGGTGTTGTCATTGCAATTGCTAGTGTTAGTTAACATTGAAGTGTCTGCCTGCTACTATTTTATTGTATGTTGCTAACTCCATTAGTGAATTCAATATTGTAGCACTTGTGGGAGGCTTGAAATTTTACTCAATAATAACATTTAATTTGGTAATGCAACCAGCTAGGAGTGGATGGTAATTCGACCTTTAGTCATTTTATTTGGTGTCCCCAGATTTATTCGGTTCAGTATTGACAAAACGGTACCACTAGTACTAGAATCACTGACCGACAGAAACACCCAACACAAGCAGAAAATATTTTTGTTTTGTGCATCTGTGGCTTGAACTTGCTAACTTTGAGACCTACAGCCTAGGACACTCACCACTAATCCAGCTGGAACAAATCCATACCAAGGCCTAGCACCACTAATCCAGCTGGAACAAATCCATACCAAGGCCTAGGACACTAGCCACTAATCCAGCTGAAACAAATCCATTCTAAGGCTTAGGACACTAGCCACTAATCCAGCTGGAACAAATACATACCAAGGCCTAGGACACTCACCACTAATCCAGCTGGAACAAATCCATACCAAGGCCTAGGATACTCACCACTAATCCAGCTGGAACAAATCCATACCAAGACCTAGGACACTCACCACTAATCCAGCTGGAACAAATCCATACCAAGGCCTAGGATACTCACCACTAATCCAGTTGGAACAAATCCATACCAAGGCTCCTAGGACACTCACCACTAATCCAGTGGAATCAAATCCATACCAAAGACCTAGGATACTCACCACTAATCGCAGTTGGAACAAATCCTACCAATGCCTAGGATACTCACACTTAATCAAGTTGAAAACAAAATCCATACAGGCTAGGATACTCACCACTAATCAGCTGGAACAAAGCCATTACAGAGGCCTGGACCCACTCACCACTAATCCAGCTGGAACAAATCCTACCAAGGCTAAGCCACTCCCCACACTAATCCGCTGGACAAATACATACCAAGGACTAGGACACTAGCCACTAATCCAGCTGGAACAAATCCATGCCAAGGCCTAGGACACCACTCACCACTAATCCAGCTGGAACAAATCCATACCAAGACCTAGGACACTCACCACTAATCCAGCTGGAACAAATCCATACCAAGGCCTAGGAGACTCACCACTAATCCAGTTGGAACAAATCCATACCAAGACCTAGGACACTCACCACTAATCCAGCTGGAACAAATCCATGCCAAGAACTAGGACACTCACCACTAATCCAGCTGGAACAAATCCATACCAAGGCCTAGGATACTCACCACTAATCCAGCTGGAACAAATCCATACCAAGGCCTAGGACACTCACCACTAATCCAGCTGGAACAAATTTATGCCAAGGCCTAGGACACTCACCACTAATCCAGCTGGAACAAATCCATACCAAGGCCTAGGACACTCACCACTAATCCAGCTGGAACAAATCCATGCCAAGGCCTAGGACACCACTCACCACTAATCCAGCTGGAACAAATCCATACCAAGACCTAGGACACTCACCACTAATCCAGCTGGAACAAATCCATACCAAGGCCTAGGACACTCACCACTAATCCAGCTGGAACAAATCCATACTAAGGCCTAGGACACTCACCACTAATCCAGCTGGAACAAATCCATACCAAGGCCTAGGACACTAGCTACTAATCCAGCTGGAACAAATCCATACCAAGGCCTAGGACACTCACCACTAATCCAGCTGGAACAAATCCATACTAAGGCCTAGGACACTCACCACTAATCCAGCTGGAACAAATCCATACCAAGGCCTAGGACACTAGCTACTAATCCAGCTGGAACAAATCCATACCAAGGCCTAGGACACTCACCACTAATCCAGCTGGAACAAATCCATACTAAGGCCTAGGACACTCACCACTAATCCAGCTGGAACAAATCCATACCAAGGCCTAGGACACTAGCTACTAATCCAGCTGGAACAAATCCATACCAAGGCCTAGGACACTCACCACTAATCCAGCTGGAACAAATCCATACTAAGGCCTAGGACACTCACCACTAATCCAGCTGGAACAAATCCATACCAAGGCCTAGGACACTAGCTACTAATCCAGCTGGAACAAATCCATACCAAGGCCTAGGACACTCACCACTAATCCAGCTGGAACAAATCCATACTAAGGCCTAGGACACTCACCACTAATCCAGCTGGAACAAATCCATACCAAGGCCTAGGACACTAGCTACTAATCCAGCTGGAACAAATCCATACCAAGGCCTAGGACACTCACCACTAATCCAGCTGGAACAAATCCATACTAAGGCCTAGGACACTCACCACTAATCCAGCTGGAACAAATCCATACCAAGG
>WLWD01002171.1_pt1 | contig 70812 bp, 46 predicted proteins | sample 6712731 | NCBI WGS metagenome assembly WLWD01 (sample SAMN12718690, study PRJNA576275) | sponge metagenome | isolation source: marine sponge | host: Mycale hentscheli | place: New Zealand: South Island, Marlborough, Capsize Point | collected 2014-11-01 | reverse complement strand
GGTCCATGAGGAAGTTGTGAAGATAGAATTTCCCAAAGAAGGAACTGTAAGCACAAGTATAAGTTCTATTAAGAACAAAATTCTGGAATTAGGTAAGGAAACAGAACTGATTCTTACTTACTGAGGAATCTAATATGCCTCAACGCTTCATGCATGAATTATATAATGAATTTAAAAAAGTACATTAATTATGAATTATTCTTTATCCCATAACTTTAATTAGCAAGACTATTTTTAATGTTGTGTTACAGCTGGAATTCGACAGGAAAGATTGTATTCTGCAGTGATTATGATAGCTCCTCTTGCACTGTCTATCATAGCAGTCATCATTCTAGCCATCATTGCAATATTGTTAAGTAAGTTTTAACATTATTACATCAATTAAGAAATAGTAAATATCACATCTTCAATTTTAACTTAAATGCACATTGGAAGTATAATATATTTCTATGTTGATAATGTACTATTACATATGCCAAAAGTAAATGAATACCATTAAATTTTTGACTGCAGTCTTCACTTATCACAAGATAAGGATGAGGTAAGGTGTAAAGTAGAATTTTTAAATAGTTACATTTAACTCTGACATACTTGTTTATAGTCAATCAAAGTTGTCTTTCAAAGATTTTGAAGAAATTGAATAACAAAAATGATCAAATCAAGCATGTATCCTTACATATGCGCTTATGTGTGAAACAGTCTTTTATTATATATCACACAATTGTTTTCAGATATTATTATATAACTAGTGTAGATTTTATACTATTCATGAAGTATGCATTCATGTTGTCATTAAATTTGATATCAAGGGCACCAGTACGCTGATGATGTCATCAACAGTATCTCACATGCACTAAAGACACATATCAGAAAAAGGTTTTAGAGAAAAAGTGTTTCCTATAATACAAAACATAAATTTTCTTCTGTTGATATTGTTGTTTCTAGGTTTCTTTAAATTTAACTATTGTAGTCGTAATACACTCGCTAACTATTTTTGATAATGGTAATAGAGAGTGCTGACTCAGTTTAAACTTCATGTTATAAATAATACGATCAATAATTTAGTACTGCATTTGTTAAGCCAAATTAATACTATTTATCCAGTAGATAGTGATACTTAATGATTATTATTACTATCTGTGCAGTAAACTAGTGTGTATGTCCCAATTAACCGATATTATTGTTCAAAACTGTTCAATAGCTATAGATTTGTCAACATTTGTAGAATATTCAGCATTACCTATGCACATTTACTAGCACTCTCGGTAATCACAAGAAGTAAAAGTAGGCTCATCAAATATTGTAGAGGGAGAAAAGATTTGTGCAAAGACAAATTCTTGTTTGTGCGGCTTCAATTTAAACTTAATTCAACTAGATCACGGTTGGTGTAATTTATTCAATCATTAAGTTATGGTTTGCTATATTTAAAAAGGTAGTAGATAGTCTACAATAGGCCGGCTGGGGTGAGTCAGTAGTTCAGCACCACAAATAGCATGTAATTTCACTAGTAAGGAATAGTACCTGATATTTGTATAATGGAAAACTAGGCAATAATTGAAAGTAACTAGAGGATACGACCAGAATAACTAAGGTTGGCATAGGTATGAACCACCTTTGACCATACATTATATAGCCAGAAATTCTCATGAATGTTGCTGGAGGTCGTCTAGGCCCACACACAAATTGAACAGTCATTTCACTCATAGTGTAGAATTTTGCCTTATTATTCATTAAGCTAGTGTTCTAGGAGTGAATTGTACTATAATCAACAATTTCAATCTCTTTTGATGAGAGTTTACATGTAAGTAGTATATACCTCCTATTAAAATGCCTATAATCACTACTGTATGAAAAAGAACATTGGAGCCTAGTAGAGACAATCCCCAATCCAACTTCTACAACAAATATTACATATGTGGAAAGTTCTACTGGCAATCAGATCAATTGCCTGTGACCTGGATGAATTTCTATACAATCTTCTTTCAATAACTACTTTTCCCAAGCCTAACCTGAGCTTTGCTATATATACAGCCTAGTCCAAATATTTCCAGCTGTTTAATTAAAAGTACAGCCACAATACATAAGTGGATTAAAACATTCAATGAAATAATAAAATCCAAATACAAGTCCTTTTATATTCAAAATTTCTTTCTCAGGCTCCTTTAAATCATTAGATATATTCTCTCTCTTTCATAGACCGTTTTAAACCAGTAGAAAAAAAAAAGCCTCATCCCCAGAGTAGCATATTAATCTATCAGTCCAGTGTAAAGAAATCGCTATTGTATGAGTAATGCTAAATTCTATGTACAGTTAGGTATCCTATTTTTGTTTGTGATTCTGTCTAGAAAGTTCAATTCCCTGTGTATATTTTGAATGTCCTTAACAGCTAGTAAAAATGAATAACAGTGAATATGTGGCAGAAGGTTTAAAGTTTGTTTAGAGAAATGTAGCTCTGTTTTTCATATAAACAGTTTAAGTTTTTTTATGATCTGGAAAAACAAACACTTCATTATCTTTCAGTTTCAGATTAAGTAAATTCTTTAAAGCAATGCTTAAAACAATTTTCCCAAAGAATTAAATGACCATTTCATATTGTTTCGAATTATCATTTTTTCTTTAGCTACTATGTAAAGTTATGGATTGACCTGGAATTATTTTTCTGATATGATTTGTTGGAGGACTCAATTGAATGACTTCTGGACTCGACATAAAGCTGTGCTATTGATACTGCTTTGGCAAGTGGCAAACAACTTGATGTACTACATAATTCTGGAGCCTTCTTATGTAATATCTATAGCAGGTGGCTTTATTGCAAGCATAATATTAACAATAAAAGCTACTGTTTCAATTCTCTCGCCTATAGCTGGATATATTGCTGACATTAAGTATGGACAGTACAAAGTCTTGAAATTCAGTACTCAGTTTATGCTAGCATTTGAATTCTTTATTTTAACAGTTTGGATTTTGCTGACTTCAATAGCAAATACTACAGATTATAGATTTTCTATGTTAGTATCCTTCCTGTCGATTTCAATGATAGGATATTCAGTTTCAAGGGTATTTTTCATTATGAACATCATCCAGTTTGGAATAGAACAACTTAGAGATGAGCCCACCAGTAAGTCTGACTGCTACCTTATTATGGTTCTATTTGTAGAACAATTAACAGAATTAGTGATAAAAATTTGTAAAAGCTCATTTATTTCCATGTTGGCAATTCACAAGAATACAGTATTTATCCCGAATGGAAGCATCATTGCATTTAGTGTTGGTTTCAGCGTTTCAGTTATTTTTTCTGTGATTATATTGATTGTGGTAGAAAAATATAGTTCCATTTTTCAGCATCATAACGCAAAAGGAAATCCTTACAAGCTAGTATATGGTGTTATATCCTTTGCCATCAAACACAAAAAACCAATTAGGAGAAGTGCATTCACGTATTGCGATGATGAACGTCCATCTAGATTAGACTTTGGAAAACAAAGATATGGAGGACCATTCACTACAGAACAGGTAGAAGATGTAAAAGTCATGATAAATATAATCAAAGTATTAATAGCTTTAAGTCCATATTTTTTGCTGGAATTAGCTGGTATTACTATACTCTCTCAGCATACACTACGCAAAGGAGTCATAAGGAGTTCTAATATTTTTCAAAGAAGTATTTTAAATAATTTTATCCTTTCTCCACTCATTGCATCTATTTTTATCCTGTTATATCTTACTGTTATTAAACAATGTGTTCAGTACAGGCAAACTATTCTGAAAAGAATGGGGGCAAGTTTAATAATTGTAATCTTTTCACATTTAATTATGATAGCCAGTGACATAATTTCCAGAAACCAACCTTATTCTCTCAAAAGCACATGTTTAATAGTCAATATTAGTTCCATTGACAATATCAATGTAGCATTACCAGAGTTATTATTACCTACATTGTTACAAGTTTGTTTGGCATTTAGTCAAATGTTATTCTACATAGCAGTTTGGCAATTCATTAGTTGCCAGAGTCCTCGATACATGAAAAGATTACTGTTTGGACTCTATTATTTTACTAAAGCAGTTTTTCAATTGTTTTCGATTGTGGTGTTGTATTCTTCTATGGTAAACTGGAGAAGAGTCAATTTTGGCTGTCCATTTGACTATTTGATTCTCTATTTAATAATTGGATTAATCACATTATTAATGTTTATGATAACATGTCACAGATACCAGTATCGCAAGAGAGAAGATATTTGTAATGTGTACCAATATGCCGAAGATTATTACACTAAATTATAATGTGACGTAAAGATTAGAAAATACTAGGAATATTGACAATGTTTGTTTGATGCTAATTATTTAAGCTAATTAGACATGTGTCAATTATTAACTTATTTAAACAGATATATAACCACATGTTTATTTTAATCTTTCTGTGCACATACTGTTTGTGTCATTTCAATATTTGCTATCATATTTTTACTTGATACTCTTGATACATTTCTTCATTGTACATGCAATTATATTGAATTTATGATAGCACATTTTTTCTTTTTAGGGGATTAAATAAAGTTGAAGTTAGGCTTTGTCTCCAAGCGTTATGATGCACTATAATATAATATAGAATATTTGTGAATAATATCAGTGCATAAGTTAATAGCATGCAGTGGCCTATTGCATTTGCTAAGGGAAACATTTTGATGTGATCAGTGTTAGCATTGTTTACTTTCTCAGTGAATCGACTTGCTGACAGACATTAAAGTATTTCATACATTTTTTTTAAATTTCCTGAAGTTATTTATGCTCACGAAATTTTTGAGCAGCATGATTTCTTATTAGAATATGAGCACTTTCTATCAAAAAGTTCAGACTTACAAACAGCCTATAATGGAATCTAAAAAGTGCTTAAAAATGTCTTATTCATTGCCTACACATACAGACTATGCATCAAAGAGTGAATAAACAGTGTTGCATGAAGATAATTCTTGGAGAAAACAATTTTTGTCATTACTATTATGAACAATTCAGTGTTGACACCAAATAAATAAGAGCCTTAAGTTTAACTCCTAACATTATGATAAATTGTAGCCTCGGAAAAAAATGTTCATCATTGCTTCTTATTACTTGAACTGAAACTGAAATAAATAACGTAAAGTCAACAATAACATTTTACTTTTCCAATTGATAAGTAAGAGCTAGATTATGTTACACCAATTATGTCAAACATCCATTGAGCTATTGCAATACTACTGTAGGCTCCCAAGAAGAACGCATGCAGCAAAAAAGACTGGTTTTGTGAGTGTTTTTATTCTTGTGTAAAACAACACAAAAGACACTCACAAATCCAATATTTGACTTTTTTTTCATTGTGTCCATGTGTTAAATTTTGTTCCTCCAACTTTAACTTTTCTCTTTAATTTTCTTTTATTTATATCTTTTTGGCAACCCTAGTTCATTAGAGCCAGACCCTCAGCCACCTCACTGCACCATTATTTTCTGTTATCACACCACCTCACTTATCTACTAGCTGTAACGCTTAAAATAAAGAAATAAAATAAAGAAATAAAGAAATAAAATAAATAAGTATACAAAAGAACAAACAAACAAACAAACAAACAAATAAATGAATAGTAGTTGTCCACTTATTTCAGTAAATACAAAATTACTTTCTTAACTCAATTTGTCAAGTTCTGAATTTAAACCATTCAGACTATTTGAATGTGTAGCAATTCTTGAATACAAGCACTCTGACTCAGTTACAAAAAAAAATATATAGAAGTTCTTTTTTTTTTTTTGTATTTTTAGGTAATAATTCAGAAAGAGTTCCTTCCAAAGTTTTTTCTTCTTTCTGCACTTATATATGGGATGAATACAACTGTGATGGTGGAGTTCTAAGAAAATTATAAATATTATCCATATCGTGAGACATGAATTTTGTGTGTACGTAGGCCATATTTTAGATAGATGAGATGAGTATCGCATCATTTCCAATCAAAATATAATATTTTCTCAAACTGTTTACAATAGTAAAATTCTCACAACCTCAATGGTATTTACAATATTATGTCGGATAACCTCTGGACAACTAAAGAAACTATGTTACTTGTACTAGAACACTGCAATTCTTAGAAGACTCTAAATCTACAACATAGTCATATGAAACAATAGGATTAGAATGTTTATGTGAAGACAGCTGAGCAGTCCCTCCACAAACTAATCAATTAACGTTCTCTGCATAGATGCAGGGTCATGCAATGAATTTCATTACACTTTAATCCACTGTTTCTTTCATAATGCTCTCTGTTTTATCCGTTTCAATGCTTTCTCTGTACTATTACAATGTATACTGCACTCTGAACTCTCCATTCAGTTGATCTATTTAGAATTTAGGGTGGGAGATAACTTCCTTACCTTACCATCTCAACTCCACTTCTCATGCATAGCCAAGGCTTGTACTTCACTTTATAGTGTATCACATTTAAGAGTAAGCAAGTAAATAAATCTTATGTCAATATTTGAATGAATGCACCTAGATATTTGTATACAAAAACATTCATTGAACCAGTGTGATACAATTACAATTCTTGCTCTTGATAGGTTATATTACTAACCACCCTTTGCCGGCATGGATTGTCTAAAACAAAATGTAGGATTCAGCGCTGTAATAAAGTGACCGGATTTGTGAAAACCCGGCTAAACGCTGGCATCTAAAGTTTTCTAATTTATTCTACCAGTAGGCTGCACGTGGCTTTGGGACGCCTTCCTCCTAATTTGGAAGCTGTAGCACAAGCCGTCTTCGCCCTATTCACTACAACACTTCAGTATTTTTGCCTAACTTACTAGTGGTGTGCTTGAGCACAAATGGCGAGCGAGCCTTAAACTACACTATTGTTAAATAATTGATTATAACAACTAAAACTCAAGCTACTAAAATAAAGTCGAGTTTCTAAATTACGTATGCGGTAAAGGGGTTTCAATGCCATAGTAACCGCTCCCCGCAACTGTTTGAATTGAAAAAGAAGCAACAAAATCAAGTCACGTTATTTAAAGTTTTCTTTGTGACATTCTTAATAGTAGTTGTAACGCACAATACTTTCACACAACTGAATACCTCCGCAAGACTTACCTTCGTGTGTTCGTCTAGTGGACAATGAATTTACAAGTTAATGCTGTTGAGTAAGGGCTTATAACTGTGACAAATAGTGACTAATTCGAACAGAAATGGAGCTCCCATAAGTTTTTGCGTTTTAACTGCACCCGCAAAAGAATTCAAAGCGGTAAACAATTCAATTTCTAAGGTGATACGGGTAATGGTCGCTAAACCAGAGGATTCTGTTTAGTGAAGTTTGGGACGGGGTCGAACGCGGAGCGAACACAAAAATACGGAGGGTCAAAGTACAAAGTGACATACATACGTCCAAACATATATATAAACTAGTGATGTGCTTGAGCACAAATGGCGAGCGAGCCTAAAGACTATACTATTTTTATATGAATGATTTTGACTTCTAACACTGAAGCTACTAAGGTCCAGTTTTTAAATTTAGCATACACGGTAAAGGATTTCAGTGCCATAGTAACAACTCTCTGCAACTGCTTGAATTGAAGGGAAAAAACAACAACAAAACAATACACGTTATTTAAAAGTTTTCTTTGTGATATTCTTTAGCTAAGTAGTGGTTGTAACACACAATGCTTTGACACAACTGGACATGTACCTACACAGACTTACCTTCGCGGTAGTCTAGTGGACAATGTATTTTCAAGTAAGTACTGTTCCGCACGGCTTATAACCATGACAAAGAGAGCATTGACTTACCACCGCCACTAACTCGAATAGAAATGGAAGTCCCTTAAGTTTTCAAGTTTGAACTGCACCCGCAAAAGAATTCAAAACGGTAAACATTTCAATTTCTAGGGTGATACGGGTACCGATCGATAAACAGAGGATTCTGTTTAGTGAAGTTTGGGACGGGGTCTACAACCGAACTAACACAAAAACGCGAGGGTCAAAGTACAAAAATGCCTTACGTACGTCCATACATATATGCAAATAAACTAGTGATGTGCTTGAGCACAAAATGGCGAGCGAGCCTAAAGACTATACTATTTTTATATGAATGATTTGAATTCTAACACTGAAGCTACTGAAAATAAGGTCCAGTTTTTAAATTTCGCATACAAGGTAAAGGGATTTCAGTGCCATAGTTACAAACTCTCTGCAACTGCTTGAATTGAAGGAAAAAAACAACAACAAAACAATACACGTTATTTAAACGTTTTCTTTGTAATATTCTTTAGCTAAGTAGTGGTTGTAACACACAATATTTTGACACAACTGGACATGCACCTACACAGACTTACCTTAGCGGTAGTCTAGTGGACAATGTATTTTCAAGTAAATACTGTTGCGCACGGCTTATAACCATGACAAAGAGCGCATTGACTTACCACCACCACTAACTCGAATAACGGTAAACAATTCAATTTCTAGGGTGATACGGGTACTGATCGATAAACCAGAGGATTCTGTTTAGTGCAATTTGGGACGGGGTCGAACACATAACTGACACAAAAACGCGAGGGTCAAAGTACAAAATGACATACGTACGTCCAAACATATATACAAATAAATAAACATCCCCGATTTTTTCATTTTTACCCCTGTAAGTGTCTCGCTCGCTACGCTCGCTCGCCAATAAACTAGTGGTGTGCTTGAGCACAAATGGCGAGCGAGCCTGATAGTTAGGTAACATAAATTGTTACTATTTTTAGCTTACTTCATGCAAACACTATAATAGCAGTTATGACATTTGATTTCAGCAAACAAATACAAAATCACTCTCTTACCTGATTAATGGTAACTTTTGTAGTATCAAACATCAGCCATTCTGATAATCTCAATCACCCAGTAACTCTTGAACAAGCTCTCAGCTACGATAAAAAATAAACCAGTGTTATTATTTGTAATTTTAGCCAACAAATATGGAATTACTACTTACATTATTCTTGAGTATTATAACTTCTGTAGTATCAAATTGAAGTTACTTTGACCATCTGAATTACCTTGAATTCTTGACAACAAGCTCTCACCTACAAAAACAAAAGACAATCAATTTTAGCACACAAATACAAAATTACTTTCTTACCTCATTTTCTTGAGCAGTGGTAACTTTTGTAGTACCAAATTTGAGCCAATCTGACTATTTGAATTTACCAGTCACTGTTGACAACAAGCTCTTAGCTACAAAAAAGAAAGGCCAGAGTTAATTTTGCATATTTAGCTAACGAATATGGAATTACGTACTTACCTCAGCTTCCCTCGAGAAGTAGTAGCTTCCTTAGCATTCATACTACGGCATTCTGACTACCAACGGCTCTTGACAACCAACAACCAGCACTCCGTATCCCCCCATAAAACGGCGAAGTTTTGAAATTAAGTCTGGAAAAGGGTCTTCAATGCCATAGTAACCTGTCGAATCAACTTTATGTGTCTTGAAAACAAGCGTTTTAGCAGGAATTTTCTCATACTTTGGAGCTTAAGTATAAAGTAAGGTTTGCTTAATGCTGTAGTTTCAGAATAAACTGGAGTCAAGCCTATATAGCCGTGTTTTTAGGAGAAAAAAGTTCCCCGCGCGCGCGTTTAAAGAGCATACGTACCATCCATACATACATACATATATATAACATATACCCGATTTTGCATTATCCACCCCTAATACTGTCTCGCTCGCTTCGCTCGCTCGCCAATAAACAAACATCCCCGATTTTCAATTGTGTTACCCCAGTAAGTGTCTCGCTCGCTACGCTCGCTCGCCGATTAATGCTGATTTCGAAAAAACGCCCGGTAAAGGCGTTGCTAAGGTCAGGGGGCGTGCCTTGTGTCCGTATACTATTACTGCGTGTCTCCGGGACACTAGGACTAAATCGGTTACAGGCGGATTGAAAGAAGTCTAAAAGGCTTAGTGCAGGGCTCTTTAAGAAACTATGATGACGAGAATTGCGTGAGTACGTGAATTATGTAGAATAGCAAGTGAATTAGTTAGCTACAGTTTTTTCCGGGCTGTTAGTGAAAAGCCCGCCAATAATTTCTTAGCATCTCTCCGTACACGAGTTCAACCGGCTAGTGTTTCTAGCCTCTGGTGTCTATCCATTTCTTCCATAAAAAATTTTTCGAAAAAAATCGACCCATAAGGCTCTGCCCGGTGATACTGAAAAAAATTGTTTGCCGCGTTTAGGCGGATTTTCCCAAATCCGGTCACTAAAGTGTAATATCACCCTGTTAGAGTCTCAAAAAAGATCATTCTTTGAACATTTATTCAATGCATCTTCTAAACTAAAACTAAAAAATGATGTCATGTTAACAATAGTAGTTTGTTTACAAATTATGTTAAAATAATTGCATCACTTTTGGTGACTGTTATGCATTTCTCAATAACATTTCGCTTTGTACCAAATGTTTATGCGTGTCAAACCGTCATGTATAATTGATCATTCTTTTTATAAGCTTGTACACAATCCCAACTCTTGTGTCTATTTTGACTCAAATTTTTTTTAAAGTTTCTTTGTACACAAGTATTAACTAATCAATACTTTTTATATTCCTTGGGTGAATTCAAAGTGTTAAAAGTGGCTGTGTTTCATTGCTCATAGCCATGTTTTCCAGTCAAAGAAAAAGAATTAAGAGTAGTGGTCACGTGACTTTCACACTGAGTATGCATTCACATAGGTGAAAAATTCAAAAAACATATAATTTTTTAAAGTGTAGATAACACACAGAGTAAGGAATGGATAAGACAGTATGCAATTCTTCACTACAGAAGACAGGAATTTAAAATAAGCACTAAAAATCGAGATATTTAGGTTGCTACCTAAAGAGTGTCCCATGCGATCCAGGCTTGGTGGCCACACCCGCTTAGTGGCAGTGAGATTTGGTTTGGTTGAATGTAGCGTTTATTTTAAAAGTGAAAGTATCTTAACGGAAGATGATATTTTTGTTACTTATTGGCGAGCGAGCGTAGCGTCCGAGACACTTACAGGGGTAACACAATCGAAAATCGGGGATGTTAGTTCATTTATTGGCGAGCGAGCGAAGCTCGCGAGACACTCTCAGGGGTAACGCAATCAAGATTTCACTATATTTATTGGCGAGCGAGCGTAGCGAGCGAGACACTTACAGGGGTAACACAATCGAAAATCGGGGATGTTTGTTTATCGGCGAGCGAGCGTAGCGAGCTAGACACTTACAGGGGTAACACAATCGAAAATCGGGGATGTTTGTTTATTTAGGTACTTTGACCCTCCGTATTTTTGTGTTCGCTCCGCGTTCGACCCCGTCCCAAACTTCACTAAACAGAATCCTCCGGTTTAGCGACCATTACCCGTATCACCTTAGAAATTGAATCGTTTACGGCTTTGAATTGTTTTGCGGGTGCAGTTAAAACTCAAAATCTTATGGGAGCTCCATTTCTATTCGAGTTAGTGGCGGTGGTAAATTAATGTGCTATTTGTCACTGTTATAAGCCCTACTCAACACTATTTACTTAAAAATGCATTGTCCACTAGACTAACAACGAAGGTAAGTCTTGCGTAGGTATGTTCAGTTGTATGAAAGTATTGTGTGTTACAACTACTATTAAGAATATCACAAAGAAAATTTTAAATAACGTGATTTGATTTTGTTGCTTCTTTTTCAATTCAAACTGTTGCGGTATGACATTGAAACCCCTTTACCTCATACGTAATTTAAAAACTCGACTTTATTTTAATAGCTTGAGTGTTAGTTGTTAAAATCAAATTTAACAATAGTGTAGTTTAAGGCTCGCTCGCCATTTGTGCTCAAGCACACCACTAGTATGTATATAATGTATGTGGGATGGTACGTATGCCCCTTAAACGCGCGCGGGGGGAACGTTTTTCTCCAAAAAACACGGCTTTTTAGGCTTGACCCCAGTTTATTCTGAAACTACAGGATTAAGCAAGCCTTACTTTATACTTAAGCTCCAAAGTGTGAGAAAATTCCTGCGAAAATACTTGTTTTCAAGAAACAAAAAGTTGATTCGACCGGTTACTATGGCATTGAAGACCCTTTTCCAGACTTAATTTCAAAACTTCGCCGTTTTGTGGGGGGGATATGGAGTGCCGGTTGTTGGTTGTCAAGAGCTGTTGGTAGTCAGAATGCCGTAGTATTAATGCTAAGGAAGCAAGTACTTAATTCCATATTTGTTAGCTAAATATGCAAAATTAACTCTGGCCTTTCTTTTTTGTAGCTAAGAGCTTGTCAACAGTGACTGGTAAATTCAAATAGTTAGATTGGCTCAAATTTGGTACTACAAAAGTTACCACTGCTCAAGAAGATGAGGTAAGAAAATAATTTTGTATTTGTGTGCTAAAATTGATTGTTTTTGTTTTTGTAGGTGAGAGCTTGTTGTCAAGAATTCAAGGTAATTCAGATGGTCAAAGTAACTTAAATCAGAAGTTATCAATACTCAAGAATGATGTAAGTAGTAATTCCATATTTGTGGGCTAAAATTACAAATAATAACACCGGTTTATTTTTTTATCGTAGCTGAGAGCTTGTTCAAGAGTTACTGGTGATTGAGATTATCAGAATGGTTGATGTTTGATACTACAAAAGTTACCATTAATAAGGTAAGAGAGAGTGATTTTGTATATGTTTGCTGAAGTCAAAATGTCATAACTGCTATTATAGTGTTTGCATGAAGTAAGCTAAAACATAGTAACATTTTATGTTACCTAACTATCAGGCTCGCTCGCCATTTGTGCTTAAGCACACCACTAGTTTATTTAGATATATGTTTGGACGTATGTATGTCATTTTGTACTTTGACCCTCCGTATTTTTGTGTTCGCTCCGTGTTCGACCCCGTCCCAAACTTCACTAAACAGAATCCTCTGGTGTAACGACCATTACCCGTATCACCTTAGAAATTGAATTATTTACCGCTTTGAATTGTTTTGCGGGTGCTGGGAGCTCCATTTCTATTAGAGTTAGTGGCGGTGGTAAGTTAATACACTATTTGTCACAGTTATAAGAACTACTCAACAGCATTTACTTGACAATTCATTGTCCACTAGACGAACCACGAAGGTAAGTCTTGCGTAGGTATGTTCAGTTGTGTGAAAGTATTGTGCGTTACAACTACTATTAAGAATATCACAAAGAAAATTTTAAATAACGTGACTTGATGTTGTTGCTTCTTTTTCAATTCAAATAGTTGAGGGGAGTGATTACTATGGCATTGAAACCCCTTTACCGTATATGCGTAATTTAACAACTCAACTTTATTTTAGTAGTTTGAAACAATAGTGTAGTTTAAGGCTCGCTCGCCATTTGTGCTCAAGCACACCACTAGTTTATTTTATTTGAATATATGTATGGACGTACGTAATGCATTTTTGTACTTTGACCCTCGCGTTTTTGTGTTAGTTCGATTGTCGACCACGTCCCAAACTTCACTAAACAGAATCCTCTGTTTATCGATCAGTACTACAGGACTTCCATTTCTATTCTAGTTAGTGGCTCCTTGTCATGGTTATAAGCCGTGCGCAACAGTATTTACTCGAAAATACATTGCCCACTATACTACTGCGAAGGTAAGTCTGTGTAACACAGGTGCCTGTCCAGTTGGGTCAAAGCATTGTGTGTTACAACCACTACTTAGCTAAAGAATATCACAAAGAAAACTTTTGTATTGTTTTGTTGTTATTTTTTTCCTTCAATTCAAGCAGTTGCAGAGAGTTGTTACTATGGCACTGAAATCCCTTTACCGTGTATGCTAAATTAAAAAACTGGACCTTATTTTCAGTAGCTTCAGTGTTAGAAGTCAAATATAAAAATAGTATAGTCTTTAGGCTCGCTCGCTATTTGTGCTCAAGCATATCACTAGTTTATTTATTTATTTGTATATATGTATGGACGTACATTAGGCATTTTTGTACTTTGACCCTTGCGTTTTTGTGTTAGTTCGGTTGTCGACCCCGTCCCAAATTGCATTAAACAGAATCCTCTGGTTTATCGATCAGTACCCGTATCACCCTAGAAATGGAATTGTTTACCGTTTTGAATTCTTTTGCCGGTGCAGTACAATCTTGACAACTTAAGGGTTCAGTACCACTTGAAACCGCAGCGCTAAACCACAGACGGAGGAGTTATGCTATGTATTTATTTCTCGTTGTCTGTTCAATGTATGCTTACTTTGTTGTTGCAGTTGAAACAGACACCAACAGACAGCTCTTATAAACCAAGTTTCAAGAAAAAAGACCGACCAGGAACGGAGAAACAACGGTACAAACCTTATGGCTATTCAGCGCAATAAAGGGGCGACCGTTGCAGTTACGAAGTCGATTTTTTTTCCAGCGGTAGCCTAGGGGCTTCCCCACAACATTACAATGCCGTATTTTTGATATTAGTATTTGTTTTCCATTTTTAATAATATTATTCTATATTTTTTTTTGTATCCTATTTAAAAGAAAAAACTCGTTGTAATGTTATTCAAAATGGGGCATGTTCCTCGTGTGTAAAATCTTACCTGCTTCCAATAATCCAGTTCTTCAGAATTTTCATTTTTAGATACTAAAACTAACTTATGATTCGTAATAATTTGATTCTCTGACCCCGCCCTCTTACTTCGGGTACCAGTACGCACGCAATTTATTGGTAAGTGAAACCTTCCGAGATTGGTGGCTCTAAAAAGAGCCGGTTCAGTAAATACACAAAAATAAAATACAACGATGCAGAGCCAGGGAACCGCGAGGTTGGAGACTTCGACGCTTTTCGGATGCCGGACACGGCGGCGAGTGGGAGGTAGAAGACGGCCTGAGAAGACTTCTTTCTGCTAGTAGTGGAGCTCCAGTAGAAGGTGAGGGGAAGATAAGCTATTTCAACAGCTCAAGTGCCTTTTGAAGCTTATTTCTCACAGCTTCACTTCGGACTCCTTTGTCTTTCAGGCATTTGAGAAAGCCTTCATTGGAATGACTACTATGAAGTTCCACAAGCTCATGTAGCCCAAGTCCTAAAGAGTCCAGACGCTTTGCCTGTACTGAGGTGATACATTTCCTCCCCAAAGACTTGATGAGAGCAGTAGATCTAGAATGTGCCCGCTTCTGTTCAAGCCACAGGGAGATCTGTTTGCCAGGAGAACGAATGGTGAGGGTTGACAGACACTTGACCAGAGAAGGATGAGTCAGAACCTCTTCCATGGCAAGTACATCAGGTAATGCCCTGTGAGCACCTAACAAATTTAAAGAGGTGTAAATAAAAAAAAAAAAATATATATATATGCATTACTGTTTGCCTTGTATGTCTCTTCCCACAATACTCCTGTAGAGCTTCTCCAAACATAGGGACTTGAGTCCTTGGAGAGCTGTGTCACCATCTTTCTTCATCTACAAGAAATGATTAATTAATATTATTTCACACATATTTTATACGTACCGAACGTAAAAGGAGCAGCGAATCACTGAAGTGGATGGAGTTGGACGTGAACAAAGACATGGACAAGTTGTCATGATTCTTCACTTCAGCCATCAGAAAAGGAAAATCAAAGGCGAAGCCATTGTGGGCAACTAAAACTACAGTGACGCTGTACGTAACTATATAGGCAAACAGGCTGTATATAATACATACCAGGGTAGTGGACAGTACAGGTTGCATCACTAACATGCGCTACAGCAGAATTCAGCCACTCTAAAATCTGTGGCAGAACCGCAGATAATGGCCTTTCTGACTGTAACATAGTTTGTGAGATTCCTGTCAGCTTTGTGACTATATAAAACATAAGATTAAAAAAAGCATAAATTGTTGCGTTAATTTTTTTAAATTTATATTTTACCAGGCCCAGGGATGTTTCTTGGTGTTCGCACAAGACTCGAAAAGGATGGCAGATTCACGGGAACTGGAGATGCTATGACTTTGGCTGCAATATCTATAATATGGTCAGTATAGATACTGAAACCTGTGGTTTCGCAGTCATATAAAATGAGCAGGGGCTGTTGATCTTCATTATCATCAGTTGTGCTCTGCTCATCGCCACTGTCTCCCACTTCATCTATTTCCTCCACATGAGATTGAGCCACAACCGATTCTGTCTCTCCCTGCCCATCACCCACATACTCGCCCACTGCGCAGCTAGCTCATGCAAGTCTCTCCATATACAATTTTTCTTGCTCATAGCGAGCCTTTTTGGCCTTCTTCTGTAAGTTCTTACAATTACGTTACATATTATAATATTTTTGACAATTATCATTCATTTTATCCAGAAGATTTCTGACTTTATATGTGACCGTCTACAGGAATACCGGGCACAACACGGCACCCTTCGAAAAAAATTTTTTACACTTACAACAGATATTGAGCACTCCAAGTTTTATCGTCGTAGGTTAAGTCGTTCCCACTATAGTAGACCTAACCATTACCTTCCGTCGGCTTGAAACAATACATTTTTAAGAAATCGATCGATCTTTTCTCGATATTTACGCACGCCGCGTTGTGCCAGGTTTTCCTGTAGACGGTCACATATAGTCGATCGCTAATATCAATTTTACAAGGGTCTGGGTCACTCACATGCAAAAAAGTCAAAATAGAAGCAAATACATTACGACTCAAAAGGCATTTTCTGAATAAACTCAGATGAAAATATTGGGTCAGTTGACCAATATGAATAGTAATCTGAACGAGGGTTCAAACCCATGTAAATAACAACCGATAGAAATAGTTGGGCTGACTAATCTGATTCTTGTTAGGGCATTCTGGAGACTTGTGTGCGGGCTGATGACAAGTATAACAAACCACAGACTTTGATTCTTCCTTCCCCATCCTACATTCAAAGGATTTGTGCACCAACCTGTGGCACTTAAAGAATTTTACCGCTTCACTGGCACCACGCCCTTGCCCTCTCGCACTTCCAGACCGGTCGTTGTCTGAAGAATTCAGCGATAAAGCAAGCTTATTCAGGTCTTTAATCGTGAGGATTTCACGTCCATCCATAACCGATCTCTGCTGAGCGGTGAGACTGGCTCTGTAAATAGCCACAGCAAAAAATAGCAAAATGTCTGATCGGCGCTAGACCAATGACCTGTCTCGTTCTATCTGAATGTGAGGGCGCAGGCGGTGGTGCAGTTCTCCTAAGCCTCGACAAAGAGGATAACAACTCTCATATCAGCCACTGACAAAACCATTCCCTCACCCTCAGGATCTCTCTCTCTCTCTCCTTCCACTATCTTCCCCTATATACTCACTCCCAGTATTCTCCAACTCATTGTCACTCCCTAGAACAAACAGAGGTAGAGTTACTAAAACAAAATGTGGAATCAGACGAACTGTCACCACTACCAAGGGTGCTACCAGTCGTAATCACTGAACTATCTCCACTACCACTAATATTCTTACGCCTGAGTCCGATGAGGTGTCTCCAGGCACAATCTGTATTCCAAATCCTCTCTTCTGCTTACAGGCTCTTTCCGGCTGTGATCTCTGACTCATCCAGCAGGATAGAAGACTTCAGAGAATCTATAACCAATCACAGGGAAAGAAAAAAAAATTACAAAAAAATCTGTGAACAACAGTCAACCAACAATAGAACAATCAACAAATAAACAGCAACAAGTGAACACACTCAAGACAAAAGACAAAAAATCAAAGGTTACAAAGAAACATACCACTTGTAGTGGGCACTAAAAGGAAAACAAAAAACTTAGTTTGTAGCCAAAGGTCGATCAATGGTGTGGGGCGTCGTAATCTCTTCTCCGTAGGGTGATGACGGTAGAAGGAACACCGCTGCCGCCAATTGTGGTTGTGGGGGAACGGGGAAGGAAACAATGGTCGTCGACGGAAGTGGCTGTGAAGCTTCTAAGTCGTCAACCGGTTCCTGGGAGCGTACGCTGCCACCAGAATCCAGAAGCCTGCCGTTGCTAGTCTGAAGTTATCCGGTCCATTTATAGCGCTAGGGTCACCGGAGCTTGTCGTCGCTATGGCAGCACAAGAGAACAGAATCTTAACTCTACTTCTTGATGTCTTTACTGAACTGAGTTGGCGCATGCGTGGCTTTGCTATTAGTACTAGGCCACGCAGGTGCACCGACATAAAAGATGCAAACATCCGGTCAATGTACCGGGGCACAAATCATACTAACACGCACACGCACAGTGATTCCCCTTGGAACTTGACCTCTAAATGTTCTAGCTAACTAAATGTTTATAAAACACATACAAATAAGGCGTACATACACAATAACATCATAATGACTTCTTGACTCTCTCTTCAGTTCGGTTCTGATCTTCTCTCTTCCTTCTTGCTCTCTTCCATCTCTTGCTCTTCTATTTCTCTCAGAGGCCAGACCCACAGATGTTTTTTGCTGAGAGCTAGTCTCAGCCTTAAACAGAGATAATAGAACCATGTATGGCCTCAAAAATATTAATAGTCACATAACCAGTTAAGATCTCATTCTCAACCTCTCAATTTTTAGGTTATTGTTGTGAATATACAATGGACATATTAATATAGTGTGCTTGTTACTCTGCACAAACTGCATCAACTCATTTTAGCAACATTAGGCAGTCTTGTATTGGCCTGTATATAAATGGTACCTTCACTCTTTGCCAGCGTTTGATACTTGTTTTTCGATCCATCGAAATGAGGACGAGATAGATGGAACACAGAGCGCTCTTGACCCTCACCATTCCTCTGGAAATATGTGCAAGGAAAGCTTTCTCCTAAATTGATACTCTCCAAGGTCAAACCCATTGGTGTAGCAAACACCTTACAAAATTATTCCTTGATGTTGTCAGCAGACATTGCTGAGGTAAACTCAATTTTCCCAAGTCTTGACACAGCTAACAAATTTCTCTTAGCATTCCAGGTATCGATATTATTGGGCTATATCATGGTGATGATGGGAATCACTAACTGATAAATATAGACTAGTTATCCCTGGGTGTATTGATGGGTTTTCGAGAGTCGTGCAGAAACAATTCTACGCTGCTTTTTAAATGCTGGGGCTGAATATGGTGTACCTGCTGGAGTACAAAAAGATAAGGGAGGTGATAATGTAGACATCTGGAAATATATGGTTGATGTGCAAGGTCAAGAAAGTCAACCATGCTTGGAAGTAGTGTCCATAAAACACTTGTGGATGGATGTAAAATACAGTGTTAAATCCACCAGTTCTGAAGTATTTGATACTTTGCAGAGAGAAAATGTCTTGAATGTGGAAAATAAAACTGACCTTTTTTGCCTTCATTGCATTTTTCTTCCGAGAATTAACAAGTCATTGACAGGATTTTTGCAAGCTTGGAATTCTTGCTTTATAATTCACTGAAGAAAATTTCACTCCACAACAGTTTTATACAGCCAATTTCAGAAATAGCCCACTGTTAGAAGGAATTGACAGCGCCATTGATCAACAACTAGAAAATAATTCTATTGAAGAGGAAGAGAGTGTGTCAGTCCACAGGACACACAGTCCACTCCTTCAACTTGAAAGTGACATTCTTCAAGATTCCATTAATCCATTGGCAGAATCGATTGTCTATGGAGCAGATTCATATGTTCAGGCACTTTTCATGGCTAACAACTTCATCGAAAAATATTCTTAATATTTGCACTATTCAAACAACTTCTTCATAGCTAGCTAGTTATTTACAGTAAGTACAAACAGTATTATTGTCTTCATTTTTGTAATATTTCTGCTAATAATAAACTTGTTATTAATAGAATAGAATAATAGTTACACAAGGTGAGAAAAAATAAAAGAAAAAATTGTATGTGCATGAATCATGTCATTTATAGTAGTTGGTAAGGAGATTGCTTTTACACACTTCTATCGAATGAGTTTGTTTTAGTTCTTTCTTTGTAGTCCAGGCATTATATACCTGGACCTTGGACTAATTGCAATATAAATTCTCTCAAGTGTTTCCTATACAGAAAAAAAATGCTCTATAACATACTAAAAGTCTTAAGGAATCTGCTGGGGGGAAAGTGTAGAATTTCTCAAGTCTTTGTTTCTAATTTAGGCCAGGTGTTAATTATGTAGTTGCATCATATATGTATGTGAATAATTTGCCTCTGACCCTTGACCTGAATTCCATGTGGTGCCATGTGCCATGGAGGTTTCAGAAGTTTGTGTAATTTGTAACCAGCTAATAGATGGGACTTCACCAACTGCTACACTCGGTGAAAAAGGAAGCTTGAGCACCAACAAGGCAAGCCAGTCTAGGGGTGACAGTATTCACTCTAAATCTGGTCAAAAGGTACACCAGGATTGCAGACGTAAGTACTGCAATCCTCAGCAAGTGGCTAAACAACTGGGACATAACATTCAAAAGTCTGGACTCAGGTCAAGTGAAGGGCAATTTACTTGGAGCACTGACTGTTTCTTCTGTGGTCAGCCTGCAAATCTGGGGAGAAAAAGAAAGAGCTCTGGTAATGATGTTTTCCAAGTAAAAACAATAGAAATGAAAGATAAAATTCTTGCTATATGCCGTGATAGAGGTGATGCCTGGGAAGATACTGTACAATCAAGACTTTTGCATGTTCATGATCTGCATGCTGCAGATGCAGTCTACCACAAGGTGTGCCATGGTAATTTCCGCACAAGGAAACAGGTACCAGCAGTCCATGATATCAGCTCCAAAAGGCAAAAATCAGGACGTCCTCAAGATGAGGAAAGGATGGGTGCTTTCTTGGAAGTAGCTAGTTTCCTCGCAGAGAATGATGATGAACAAATCACCATCCAAGATCAGCCCATTAATGAAAGCCTCATACAGTGACATAGCTAAGGTAGGACAAGTGCCAATAGGTTATCACAGAGAAGAAAGTCTTGGAATGACTGCAGTAACATATCAAAAGCTACATGATATGAAGGTTCAGGACCCAGCAGCTCATCTTGATATTATATGGAAAACTTCCATCATGTTTGGAACACAAAGGCCAATGTGGTCTGGAATGATGCAGCTGGTTCATCATGGCAGCAATCATCCTGGAAAGTCTTCCGTGATGTTTTTACCAATGATAGACATAAATCCTAGTGACGTTACCTGTGTTTACTTGACACTGAGGTATATCCGAGAGCATGCACGCAGACATGATGTCACACCGATTATCACATTTGATCAGCCACTTTGGTGGAAGGCCTTGATGATCACGGTTACTGAGTCAATTGAAAGTGACTTGAATGGTATAGTTATCCAATTGGGAGGATTTCACACGGAGATCAGTTTTCTTGGGGCTGCTGGGCATCTCATGGCTGGATCTGGTCTGCAGGAATTGCTGGAAACGATCTATGCACCCAATGCTGTAGTACACATGCTCTCAGGCAAAGCCATTTCTCGAGCAGTACGGGCACATCTGATCGTTGATGCAGCACTCAATGCTCTTATATCAGCCAGGGCATTTGGTATACCTGTGCCTGAATGTGAAGATACTGAGGTGGTAGAAGTCATGGAGAAGACGGCTACAAATGCAGACTTGGAGGAAGTTTTTGTGCTTTATGAGAATTTGATGCAGGGTTTGATGTGTGCAGATCCAGTTTGCCAGTCTGATGTGGTGTACAGGATCAATGATGCTCTGGAAAGGGAAGGCAAATCACTAAAATCCTCAAGAACAGCTACCCTCTGGTTACAGTATATGGAGATGGTTGGTATTCTTCGAAAGTACATCCGGGCAGAGCGGACTGGTAACTGGGAATTACATCTCCAAACTCTTTCAGATATGCTCCCTTACTTGGCAGCATCTGGACACAACAATTATACAAAGTCTGTCTTAGTGTACCTGCAGCAGATGCATGACCTGCAAGATAAGCATCCAGATGTTTATGAACACTTCAAAGCAAGCCTCCACATTGTGAGAAGAAGTGATCATCATTGGTGAAAAAAATGGTGAAGCACTTGTTGTTTTAAAGGAAGATCTACAAAGGACATGACACATAAGAGAAGAACTAAAGGAAAAGCTGGTATGACTGTTACATTCACCAGTGATATGCAGCTCACAATGAAGAAAGATCAGTTTTTAGCCAACAAGATCAATAAACAGCACTTCGTCAAGATGCTCAGTGACAGCCTGATGATGAGTAAGTGTGAAGTTCATCATGCTTCTGGGATGCTGATTTGCTCATTGTGCAGAAAGCAGTGGAGTCAGCCAGAAGGGAGAACATTGTACTAGTAGTACATCAGTATCATCTTTGTGGATTCTCATATCATATATTTCAAGCCAGAGCCAAAAAGGGCACCAAGAATCCAAGAGAGTGTGGGACATTACGGCCACCAAGAAACAGCTAGGCCCAGAGATGTGCACCCATATTCTCTTTTTGCACGCAATCCTTGGCTGTGATACTTCTCACCTCCATGGCATTGGGAAGGGAAACTCACTCAAGAAAATCCAGTCAAGTCAACACTTTCGTGAGCAGACAAAAATCTTTGATATGCAGTCAGCTTCGGTCAAAGATGTGGTTGCTGCGGGGGAGGAAGCAATGGTCAGTATCTACAATGGGAAACCCCAAGGAACACTAGATATCCTGCGCTATAAGCGATTTTGCGAAAAGGTGGCTACTAACACTTCTTATGTGAAACCACAGACATTGCCACCCACTTCAGCTGCAGCAAAATATCATAGCCTTTGAGTATATTAACTGCAGGTGCAGAAGTGGAAAGCCTCTGGTGATGAACTCCTTCCAGTTGAATGGGGGTGGAAGGAAAGTGATGGAGGACTTACACTAGTGTACACAGACTTATCTCCGGCTCCTGATGAGCTCCTACAGTGTTCCCTTGCCTGTGGTAATTGCAAAGGATCTGGCTGCATGAACTCAGACCAAGTGACAGATGTAGAACTTGATGAAGATGATGAAAGTGATTAAATGACATTATTTCTTACTTCAGTGAATCTATTATTAATGTTATAATGCACTAAAATGTAGATTGTAAGTCCCTCACAGTAATGGTCTATCTAGCTAGCTATTTATCTAACTTGAAGGACCAGGATGTTTACTTGTCCGGGCGCAGTCTAATAAACTACCGCATCCGCTGGCCGTTAGGCTTGCAGTCTTGCTAGTCAGACTTATAAAAGCGCGCACGCCTAGAAGGTGTCTTTCCTAGTTAGACAGAGGTAAACAACATTTTATCACAAGAAATGTAAGACAATAAATACAGTACACCAGGATGCGGTTGACTGTGGTTAACAATATAAGCATGAATATCATTAAGGTGGATTAGGGAATTGGAAAGGGATGACACAAGGAATTGCTGGTACTGTTCAATGATCAATGTAGACCGGCTACTTTACGGATCTTGGGCGAGGGCTTCTTCTTGGACTTCTGCCTGGACGGAGGTCCCAGATGTCTGGACAGAGGTCCTGGACATATTCCTGGGGGGCGGCAGTGAAGGGTCTTCATCGGTCATCAGCAGGATGAGCTTGGCTGTAGGTCGTCGGTAGATCTTGCCTCTGCATCGGATGTCCACGGCACGGATTTCGCCGTCATCGCCAGGATATACTTGGTCCACAATGGCTGTTGGCCAATCTCTGGTCTTAAGGGTTTCGTCCTTGATGAATACTAGGTCACCTGGACGGAGGCGGCAACCTGGTCGATTCCACTTGGACCTTTGTGTACAGGAGGAGAGGTAGGCAGCTGTCCACCTTTTCCATAGGTCTGCCTTGATGCGGTTCACGAGATTCCATCTTCGGAGGTGTGATGGACTGCTGGTGGAAGGAAGTCTGGAGGGCGGAGCTCGCAGGGGTCTTCCAATGATGAAATGCCCTGCTGTCAGGTAAGAGCCTTCGGAAGTTTCTTCTGAGTGGAGTGGAGCAAGTGGGCGAGAGTTTAAGATGGCCTCGGCTTCTGTCAATACGGAGTACATCTCGTCCCATCGGAGGGTGTGAGGTTTCAGATTCTTCCTGAGCTGTACCTTCATTGCTTTGACGGCTGCTTCCCACAGACCGCCAAAGTGGGGTGTTCTTGGAGGGATGTGTTTCCAGTCAATTTGGTTGACGGTGGCGAACTGGGATATGGCTTCTGTCGTTTCTCTGGATCGAGAAAACTTCTGGATTTCTCTGATCTCCTTCCGGGCACCCTGGAAGTTCGTCCCATTGTCGGAGTATATCACAGCCGGAGAGCCTCGACGGGCGATAAAACGTTCCAAGGTAGCCAGGAAGTCTTCAGTGGAGAGAGATGCAGCTAGATCTAATTGTACCGCCTTGGTTGTCAGGCACACGAAGACCACAGCGTAGGTCATGATGTAGGATGGCTTGCGGGTGTGGCCTACACGCAGAGTGAAGGGCCCCGCAAAGTCCATACCAGTGCGGTGGAAGGGCGAAGCTGGAGTAGTTCTGGAGGCGGGGAGCATTCCCATGATGTTCTGCAAGGGTTTGGCATAAGCACGTTGGCAGTTGGCACAAGTCCGGCTGACCCACTTCAACAAATTCCTCAGGTTAGGGATGTAGAATGAGTTGGATAGGATGGAGGACATTGCCGTAATGCCAGCATGGCTGTATGTCCTATGGAGGGTTTGGACTAGGAGTTTGGTGAGTTGGGATTTGGAGTTGAGTGGAGTTAACATCATTGGAGTTGAAGGGAACTCTGGGTCTCTGACCCTGCTGCAGACAAGCAGATGTCCGTGTTCAGACAGGGTGACAATGAAGTGAGAGAGTGCATGCCCTCTGGGTAGAGTGCTGGACTTCTTGAGGACGACGAAGACTTCAGGGAAGGACTCTTACTGGGAGTTTGTAGATCAGATGCTTGGGTCGAAACGTCGGAGATCCAGGGACTTTTTGCAGTTGTTGAAGAATCTGTAAATCCATGCAACAACTCGCACAAGTTTGAAAAGGTATGAGAACCGAGCCCACAGATCGCCTAGGAATACGGATTGCTCCCGGGGAAGCTGGAGACAAGGTTTGATGGATGCTATGAGGACAGGAACTGGAGGTTTGGACTTCTTGTGTTGGGGCCACTGGTCTGGAGGCAAGGAGAGCCATGGCGGACCTGACCACCAGAGTGCTGACATGGCCAGGTCCGGAGCACGGACTCCCCTGCTAGCCAGGTCAGCGGGGTTGTCATCGGTTTTGACGTGTTTCCAAATGACGTCAGGAAGGAGGCATTGGACGTTGTACACCCTGTTGGCCACAAAACGGTCAAGCTGTGGAGGTGACTTTGGAAGCCAGTGGAGCACAATTTCACTGTCAGTCCAGGCGTGAACACGGCAGGAGGGGACTTGTAGGACTGATGAGGTGTGGTTGAGGAGTTTGGCCAGCAGATGGGCTCCTAACAGCTCAGCTCGTGGAATGGTTACTGGTCGAACTGGGAGGACTCTGGCCTTTGCTGTGACCAAAGTCGTAGTGGTGGATCCATCCTCATACTCAGTGCGCAGGTAGATGGCAGCTCCATACGTAACGGAGGAGGCATCGCAGAAACCATGGAGTTCATCATAGCAAACACCCGAAGGCTTGGCAAGTCGACGGAGAACGGCCTGACCATTCACTGAATGGAGGTCATCCACCCAGGTGCTCCAGAGAGTGCGCAAGTCGTCAGGAACGGGCTTGTCCCAAGGCAGAGAGCGCTTCCATGTCTCCTGGAAGAGGATTCTTGCTGGCAGGATGGCAGGAGCAAACAGACCCAGGATGTCGAAAACGCCGGCAGTGGCTGATGCTATGACTCTTGGTAACTGCAGCTTGGGATGGTAGGATGTCGGGAACAGAGACATGGAAGGAATCATTCTCAACGTCCCAATGTATGCCCAGAGCTTTCGGGGCATGGTTGGGGGGCTGGAAGGATACGGAGGAGGAGGAGTCGTGGAGTTCTTCTGGAATGAGGCCGAGGAGTTGCTTGGAGTTTGTCCGCCACTTCCTTAGGACCATCCCTGCTTGGGCTAGGAGATCACAGAGTTCTCTTCTCAAGGCGTCCGCAGCTTCCACATTGTGAGCACCCGAGAGTAGATCATCAACATAGAAGTTGTGCAGGATTGCAGAAGAGGCTGCAGGATGAGAGGAGGCGTGGAGACGAGCGAGGGTGTGGAGGACTTGGGTGGCCAAGAAAGGCGAGCACTTGACCCCAAATGTCAGGCGGTCCATTCGGCAATCAAGCACAGCGCCTGATTGGTCACACATCAGGAAACGGTGGAAGTTTTTCTCCTCCGGGTTCAGAAGGATCTCCCGGAACATCTTGGAGATGTCTGCTGACATACCTATGGGATACCTCCTGAACCGGAGAAGGATGTCCTGGAGTGGAGGGTAGAGGTTGGGGCCGGGAAGGAGGCAGTCATTGAAGGAGTAACTGGATGAGGAACGGGCTGAGGCATCAAAGACTGCCCTCACTTTGGTGGTAGAGGAGGAGTCCTTGAATACCCCATGCACCGGGAGGTAGCAGTGAGGATGATGATGGAGGTCTTCCCTGGGAATGACGTGGGCATGTCCCAGGTCAATGTACTCCCTGACTACCGCGGAGAAGGCTTGGAGCTTGTCCTTGGCAGTCAGGGAGCGTTCGTTGGCTAGGAGACGACACATGGCTTGCTTGCGTGTGTCACCAAGGATTGGAGGGTCCTGTTTCCTGGGGAGGGAAACGGAGAAACGGCCGTCTACCCGTCTGTAGGTGCAGTCGAACTCTTGGAGGACACGTACATCATCTGGGGACCAGCTTGGAGCCTCGGGTACCTGATCCAATTCCCAGAGATGGCCAAGATCATCTTGGAGGTCTGTGGGTGGGACGGATGCCATCAGAGCAGGCGGAGGTTCAGCATGAAGGAGGGGTCCTGAGAGACAAAGGCCGAGGCGGGTTGGAAGGGCAAGGAGACCGTCAATCCGGAAGGATTTGCTGGTGATAATGGAGTGGGTATCATCTATATTGAGCAAGAGGTCCACTCTTCCTCCCAGGTCTGGATCGGCCAAGTGGTAGGAGCAGAGCGCCGGATTGCTCAGGATTTCTTGTCTGTTGGACGGAATCTGCAGGGATGGAAGCTTTGGGAGCACAGTGAAAGTCATGGTGTCACTCTTGTAAGCATAATCATGGGAAAGCAAACTCGTTGACACGGTGAACTTACAGTGTGTGGTACCGGTCGTGCCTGTCACTTGAATGGGATTGTGAGTCCGCTTGAGCTTGAGGTCAGACGCAGTTTTTTCCGTCATCATACTGACAGCTGCACCTGTGTCCAGGATGGCGTGGGCCTTGACAACGTTCCCTTCGTTCTCAAGGGTCACTGTCACTGTGTGTAGGAATCTGGAGTTGGAAGAGGAGATGGGATCGGCGGATGAAGGAGTGGAAGGAGTGGCAGCAGTCATCGCCGGCACCGGAGTGGCCGGAGATGCAGGCTGTTGAGGAGAGTCTCGGTCCCTGTGAAGGAGTGTGTGGTGGCGTCCTCCACAAGTCTTACACGAGAATCTGTTGGGGCAGGATCTATAACCATGGCGGTCAGAAAAACAGTTGATGCACAGTCTGCTGTCACGGACCAGTTTGTTTTGTCTGTCCACATCCATAACCTGGAAGGTGGTGCAACGGAGCAGTCCATGTTGATCCTTGCATGCGGGGCAGCCTGACTGTACTCTTATGGGAGCAGGAGGATGAGGAGGCTTGATGTCCGGACGGAGTCTGTGATTGGAAGTGGATGGATAGTTGGCAAAAGATGGATGAGCTGGCATTGGAGAGGCAGGGGCACCGACCAGGGGGAACTCAGATGGCACCAAGACCTTCTTCCAAGTCTCAATGAAGGCTTTCAGATGTTTCATGTTAGGTACTTCCTCCAGGTCCTTGGTGTACTTCTCCCACTCCATGCGGCAGGCGGGTGAGAGGTACTTCTTGGCGAACATGGCCATGAATGTGGACAAGGAGTCACCTATGAGAGAGACAAGTGCATTGAATGGTTGGATAAAATGTTCATTTAACCCCGTAAACCCAGAATGATTGAGGTCAAAGGTATGAGGGGATAGGAGTTTGTCGATGAGGATGGGACCGACAATCACAGGAGTGCCATACTCTCTCTTGAGGGCACGGAGCAGTTCAGGTAGAGGGGCATCTTTGTCAGGAAAGTGAGTGATGATGTTCTTGGCGTTCTCTGGCGTCAGTGCATCGGTGAGCAGACAGCGGACGTCGAAATTGCTGTAGTGGGGCGCTCTGGTGCGAATGGCGGTGGAGAACTCGGCTTCAAACTTCTCCCAGTGAAGGGGATTCCCATCAAAGTTTGGGACCTTGACCGGGATGGGAGCTCCTTTGGGGGCGGAGCAGGAGGTGTGATGGACGGAAGGAGTAGTTGACACTGGAACAGGATCGGATATGCAGGTATGCATGCAGAATCTATCGCAAGCTGCACGGAGGGAATCAAATCTGTCCCTGAAGGCTGGAATAGAGTGGTGATACTTGGCAGCGTTGAGGAAGGGTGTGCAGCGGTTGCTGAAGGACTCGAACAGAGACCGGAATCTGGAGGAGGTCTTGTCAGTCACTGATGAGAGTGTGTCTATTTCTGCTACAACACTGTTGCTGTCAGACCAAAGCTGGTATCTTTGCTTGACTCTGCGGAGAGTAAGGCGTAGTTCAGCATGTAGCTCGTCATGTTTCTCAGACTCGGAGACTTCCAGGTCGTAGGCTTCATTATCGTCTAGGAGTAGGTCGTTGATTTGTGCCTGAAGGTGATCGTGGGCTGAGATAGCAGCGGATAGCTCTTCGGAGAGGCCTTCGACGACGACGGTGTCCCAGTCATCTGGGTGGCTTTCGTCCAAGGAATGGATCTTCTTCTGGATTTTCGTCACTTGACCCCGCTTGTGGGCGCGTTGACGTTTGAAGTGGAGGAGAGAAGGATTTTGTTCGGAGGCTTCGTCCATGATAGGTAGGAAATTGAAATAATCGATGCCGGCAGACTAGAATGAATCCCGGAAAAGGAACGAAGTTCAGTAGGTGGAGCTAGTACTGGAACGGAATTTGGTGGCTCGAAGGACCAAAATGTTTGGGATTGTAAGTCCCTCACAGTAATGGTCTATCTAGCTAGCTATTTATCTAACTTGAAGGACCAGGATGTTTACTTGTCCGGGCGCAGTCTAATAAACTACCGCATCCGCTGGCCGTTAGGCTTGCAGTCTTGATAGTCAGACTTATAAAAGCGTGCACGCCTAGAAGGTGTCTTTCCTAGTTAGACAGAGGTAAACAACATTTTATCACAAGAAATGTAAGACAATAAATACAGTACACCAGGATGCGGTTGACTGTGGTTAACAATATAAGCATGAATATCATTAAGGTGGATTAGGGAATTGGAAAGGGATGACACAAGGAATTGCTGGTACTGTTCAATGATCAATGTAGACCGGCTACTTTACGGATCTTGGGCGAGGGCTTCTTCTTGGACTTCTTCTGCCTGGACGGAGGTCCCAGATGTCTGGACAGAGGTCCTGGACATATTTAAAGAAATAATATTAAAAATTATAAGTACAAAAGTGTTAGACCAGTTTTCTATACTTTCCCCCCAGCGAATTCCTTAAGACTTTCAGTATGTTATAGAGCACATTTTACTGTATAGGAAACACTTGAGAGAGCTTATATTGCAATTAGTCCAAGGTTCACCCAAAATTCTTCTCACTTCTATAATATGTCTGGATAGTTCAGTGGCGGAGGAAGCAAATTTGGATTGGTCGGGCAAAATTCTACCAAAATTTCCACAGTTCTTTTTCTTATTTGTATCCTTTGTTTACAATCTATCTATGATTCAGTCATTCTCGGCTGAAATAATTATAATAATAGGAAATTTTTTCTCTTTTTAACAGCCAATATTTTTAGTTATAACTTGACCCTACTCTTTTTTGGGTTAAGTTATAATTAAAAATATTGGCTGTTAAAAAGAGAAAAAATTCCTATTATTATAATCTATTTATGTTATACACTATCAGACAAACATATTTTCATCTCATAAATTAATTGATTTGATTATGGTGACAATAAGTGTATCTAGCTATGCCATAATCACGAAATAAAACAAAAAGAGCAAAAATTGCTAACAGCTTATGTAGGCACAAGCCTACATGACAACTGAACATTGTCATTATGTTTGTGTGCATGTATGTGTATGGGAAACTTGTAGCCTACATGACAACTGAACATTATCATTATGTTAGGTTTATTGTTTTTGTAATTTGCAAGTTCTATTCATCTTTTGGCTCTTTGTGAAGGGCTGGCTATATAAAGCCACTGAGTTGTGTTCTTCTTGTCTTCTTCTGGAAGTTGAGATTCTTTTAAATTATATTTAAATCCTGAACAATTCCTTTGGGGAGAGGACTTAGCGGTAGCTAAGAGAATCTAAGAGGAAGAACTGGTGGCAGCGACTACTACGTGTGGGAAACAGTATACGTACGTGACCTTCACAAATCCATCGACCTTGTAGCCATAGCCCAACAGCTTAATTCAATTGTGTTACAATTTTCCAAATATTGGAAGGTGTCATTACTCTGTATAATTGATTAGCTATATCATTGAGATCTAAATTATCCAAATCTTGCTTATAGTGTTTAAAACCATTAAATGATTTAGCCTTCATTGCTCCATAGTACTTCCTAAATAACTTTTGATCATTTTTATCACTGAAACTGATCTCTCACTTGCTGCATCAGTTGAGCAATTCGGCAGACCTGGTGAAAAAATTGCTTCTGTCCAGCAGACAAGCTCCATAGATAATCAATGGATAGCAATTAGCCAGGAAGGTTGTTTTGAGATGAGCTAATTCCTTGTCTAGTATTGCAGAGTTGCAAATTGATGTGCTCTAGAACTCAAACACTTGACTACTCCTGACAGAATTCTAGGGTGGTGATTAGATTTGTAATTCATATAGCGATCAGTGTGTTTTCTTTCTGTAATGAAGTGACCATTCTCCCTCTCTATTTCAACATCAAGAAATGATAATTTGTTGTTCTCTTCCTCTGTAGTAAATTGTATTGACATGTTTTGTTTATTCAGGTGGGACTTAAAATGTAGGTGTTGTGTATGAGGCCATAATGCAAAAATGTCATCAACGTACCTGCAAAACAAAGCAAAGAGAATAAAGAAGAAACTACTAGCTAATAGCTAGTTCATTATTTCATCAACATTTAACTTTTCAACTCTAGCTACTGATCATTTTACATTATCAATAATCAAATTTTACATCCAAGTTCTTACTTATTCTCCAAACATAAACAACAAGCAAAGTATAGCGTTAGCTATCTTAGTAATTGTATTAAAGTACCCAAACTCTTCATTATTCCATTTTGCTCTGATCTGCCTTCCATCATAATTATGGTCGCTGTGAACTATATCAGACTTTTCCCCGCTAATACATTTTCTTACGAGCATACCAGACTGTATCCGGTTTATAGTTCTTAACGACAAGCGTGTTCGCTCAGGTAACGGGCTATAATTTTTTTTTATATCATGTTGTACCTGAGTGATTAAATGATTATTGGTGAAACAGCCGTCACTTTGGTGTTCCAAGTACAAGGTAGCCTTTACACCATCACATTCAAGCATACCACCTACCTCCTCGACAAAGTCGGACACCATGATTGCTTGACCTAGCGATTTCTGCTTCAGCACATTCTTGGTCCCATCATTCCAAAAAAATGGCTGGTCAGCATTGGCATAGTATGTAGACTCATCATGGTAAACACGAATAACAGGACGTAGAGAGGGGTCTGGGCATGGTGAATTGTACACCCATGAGCGCTTTTCCATTGATTCCAACTCCTTCAAATAACTCTCTCGATCCTTTACCACCTCTCGTGTCCATCAAAGTAAACCCCCTTTGTAAATTGCTGATAGGAAAACCCCAAATCATGCATCCAATTAGACATAGAAGATTTGCTGATGTCAACTTCATAGTTTTCTTTTACCCATGAACATATATTCGAACATATATTCGAAACATAACTGTTTTCCTTTATATATTGTATGATCTCGGTCCGAAAGTTCTCGTCTACCATAAGAGAAACAAACTTGGGGTGTCTTCCCCTAGCAGAATCTAGATCCCTGGTCAGAGCTTCGTATACTCAGCAAAAAATGAGTGTGCCCATTTTCTCACAACTTGTTGATGGAAGCCAGTAGCTAGAGACACCAAGTCACATGATTCTAGGACACCCATACCTTCTTTACTGCATGCTCCAAAACTTGAAGGGCCATAGCTTTGTGCAATGCAAAAGTCAAATTTCTTTCAAGTAAAAGCTGACAATTCTTCAGTTGCAGCTTCAATAATATGGGGGCAATTCTTAACTATATGATTAAGAATATCACCAGGAGTTGGCTGTGGAGGGATCACATGAATACCTTTTAACTCTCATGCCGCGGAAGCAAATATTAATATCTGGGTGCGCACGCCGCGGACGTTGTTTTTGTGTAACACGGGTAACGCCCCAAGCCGCGTGGCAAAGAAATAGCAAGTGGAATCTAGACCAAACTAAGGCGCAAGGCTTAGGAAAACTGCCGAATAAAAGAAATACAGTAACTAGTAGCTCTATAGATATCGGAGAAAACCAACACTAACATACTATACGCGAATTGTTAGAAATGCAGGTAAGTCTATAATAGTTTTTAGCTAGTTATTGTTTCAAAATATTAACCATTATTTGTTTAGTTTCTAGCGGCTAGTTTTTGATTATATTTTAGTATTGGTGCTGTAAAACATTTAGTGCAGTATGAAATAGTATGTTGTGGAGACATAAAGAATAAAGAATAAGAAAAAAAACTTTGTTGACAATTAAATGAGGACTATTATAGCGACTAGGATTGGTTTTAGTATGATAAAGTTCAAAACATGGAACTACACAAAGACCTACTCCACATATTTTTCAGTAGTACGTACTTGTTTTTCTAGGTCTGCCTGTTTTGGAGCTGCATACAACACAGCTTCCCATTTTGCCTAGATGGAAGTTCATCAGGAAAATGTCTCTCTACTAGACGTGCAGAAGGTGAAGTGACAGCAACTGGCCCAGATTGTGTGCTGGAAGATTGAGGAATACTACACTCACTTGAATCCATGACCAATTCCCTTGCGAGTTGTGTCCTGAACTGGAGGAAGGACAGCTTGCGATGATCTTGTTTCGACTTAGAATACAAACAAAGGGATTATATATGCCAACATCAAGCAAACAAAAGAAAGCTTTTCGCCACCACTTGTTCGTCCTACGATTGAAATTGTAGTATGACAAAAACTGATCAAGCCTATCTACTCCGGACATATACTTGTTGTACTCCTCGATGGCAGTTGGTTTCACAGTTTTTTCATAACCTCCAACTCCAGATTTGCTCCTTCTCTTCTTCACAATGGTGAAAGCGTCATGAATATTGGTAAGTAGTGAAACTTCCCTTTTATCCTTCCATTTCATAAATAAAAGAGATCTCTTCCTCACACTGATCATCTCACCTTTCTTCATTTTCCTTTTTTTTTTATCACAGGTGGTACACCACGTCGATTGCACCGTAGAGTTCCACAAGAATAAATTCCAACTCTTTTAAGCGAATGAAACAATGCTGGACTGGTGTAAAAGTTGTCCATGTATAAATGATGACCCTTTCCTCTGAGACTTTCTGTAACTCGCATAACAATATCATGAGTTACACCATGGACAGAAGAAGTTTGAAGTGATTCTTTCCTAAACAACAACAACAACAACAAAACACTGTGAATGTAAAACTTGACTATGACGTGTATACAGTTTACCTGTGTACAATTCCCAGTTGAGGGTAAAAAGTGCATAAAAGTGGGATAAAGAGATGCAGAAAAGAGAAAAAATAATGAAGGGGGAGGAAAAAATGAGGAAAATATAAGAAATGAAAGATAAAAAGAGAAAGAATAAAGAGAAAGAATTCAAAAGGTGAAAGAGAAAGAAAAAATAAGAAAGTAAAAAAGAGAGAAAAGATTAAAATAAAGAGAAACAAAAATAAGAAAATAATAAACTATACAGATACACAGACGAAACTATAGCTATTGTACTATTACTGACTCTTTCTATTGAATTAGTTTAGTGGCCGCACATAGGAACGCCTGTAGATCCGGGCATTAATTTATTCCCCGCCAATACCCCACCATTCGATAATACGCGAGCAGAAACAATCGCGCAGTACTAGCAGAGATACTTTGCGAAGTTGTGGTGTTTTAGTTTAGCTTCTTGTTGTCTCATATTCGTTTACAGCAACTCTCCATACGTCGTCTGAGCTCACGCGGCAAGGTGCACCAGGCTGCCTCTCCTCCAGTAGCCGTTCTCTGGACTCTGGGCACCTGAACTCAAGCGGATGGATATACCAGGCTCGACTTCTGCGGAGCGAAGACTTCCCAAGCTGCGCACACCTATGGTTATCTCCAATAAAATGCTCTCTCTTCTGACTCTCTTGTTATTGTTGTATTGATGTTTGTTTTCTCTTAATATAGGCGGGCTCTTTTTAGAACCAATACAAACTAATTGAAAAAAAATTGCTAGCTTACTCGTAGTACGAGATATGGGGGTGGGGCTATTTCTTAAGAATTGCGAGTGGAATTAAAGTTTCAAATTTTGTATGAGTTTTTCTTGGAATCGAATAATGAGAACAACACAAAAATTTTACACACGGGTAAACCAAAAAAAATGAACTGCACCACAACGAGAATTTTTCAATATCTTATAAATAGAAAAATTGGGAGTATATCATAAAGTAATATTGAAATGGATAAGAACTCGTTGTCTTGCAGTAGAGTATCGGCTTGGCTAGTAGTGCACCAAATTGCGGAGCTCCAACTTACCCCACAGCTCCAAAAAAGTGCTACAAAGTTTTATAACCAGGCCCCGATATATCCTCCAGATTCGCTCTAAAATTAGTGAGCGGCTCCTTCGGCAGGTACTTTGTCTTTGTGTTGTAGCGGAGAAGCCCCTGTAAGTATACAATAGTAGTAATCGTGCATAGCAACCATCAACAAAAAATTGCGTAGGCGGTGTGCGTCAATTCTTAAATTGTCGCTATTGATTAACTAACTTACTGACTGATAAACAAATGAAAAGGGAGTGTTTTTATCGTTTTGCACATATGAGGGTCTATAGTTCTGAACTTGTTGAATGAATGTAGTATAGTGCTTCGTTTATATAAGTGACCATAGTGTATTATTATCAGGCAATAATAAACTTACTCAATGTGGTCCCTAGGTGGTTCAGAGCCTACATCACTGTGATCTGATTCTTCTGTTAAATCAATGAGTCCACAATATTCTCTATGTAAAATAATACACTTGTCATTATTTATTATGCAGTTACTAAATGCATCAAGACTGTTCTGAAATTTTTACATGATATTTGGGGCTTAGATGTTGCTATATGGTCGCCAGGTCTTTTGACTGGCAGGTATAGGCACTATATTTTGCCTCTAGTCCCATAAATGGTTAATTGTAATTCCAAAACTTATAATTCACTAATGTTGTACATTTCGAGTAAGTTTAGAAATAGCTCAGTTCATTTTCTGTTACTAGTATTTCTGTTGATTTGTTCTGCTCACAGCGGTTATTAATTTATTTATACAAGGCTATATGTGTTTTACAATGTATTTTTTAGCTAAAAAGATTCACATTAGCATACAGAAGGCAGCCAGTAATTTAACTACCAGAATTGTAATAAAATAAGCCCATACGATACAGTTTGTATACATATATATGACCGTCTACGGGAAAATCGGGCACAACGCGACATGCGTAGACGTCGCAAAAAGATCGATTTAGTTCTTAAAATTGTATTAAATAAGCCTAACGAAGGGAACGGTTAGGTGATATATAGCGGGAATGGCTAAAGCTACGGCGATAAAACTTGGAGAGCTTAATATCTGCTTGCCGGGGAGTGTGTATGTACAAAAAAAATGTTTTCGTCGGGGCCGCGTTGTGCCCGATTTTCCTGTAGACGGTCACATTGCTATATATGTGTGTGTGTGTGTGCGTGTGACCGTCTACGGCAAAATCGGGCACAACGTGGCGTACGTAAACGTCGGGGAAAAATCTGTTGAAAAAAATTTGTATTATTATACATTAATGTCATATTAACATACAGACAAAACAATTTTGTGGTTTTGTGGTTATTTTTGTGGTTATAGGTGATGGAACTGGGAGCTTCAAGACAGTGAATTTGGAAGTGTTTAAGCTGAAAAAAGAAATTATTTGTCCTTATCTCTATAACTTGGTATACTGATACTTTAATACCTGAAGTTTCATATGAGCCTAATTTTGTGGGCACACGAAATTTGAATCTCGAAATATTTAAAATTTTAAGAAAAAAAGTGTTTAAGCCAGGATTTTTGAATTTATTGAGTTATATCTCTAAAATTTTGACACATGATGTAAAATTGCCTTAAAATTATTATGTATAACTTTGGTAGCTATACCTTGAAAATTAAGTGAGTTGTGGCTGTTTTTCACCAAAAAATTTTTATGCACGGTAAGGGTCATCAAATGATGACGTTTACAGCGGATTGTGGGCCTGTAGTACACGTAAACGCGACGTCACAAAACAGCGCATGCGTATTTGTGCAAGGGCGCCAGTTTACCGCTAATTGTTGCACGGGTATGGCTGATTTAGCTACGGTTGTATCTCAGGCCCTAGCAGGTATCAAGTTTTACGGCGTTACTGCCTAACGCGGCCAGCGTTTTAGCTTCCGTCTGGAGCTGCACAACCCGTAGGACTCCAACTGCATCGCCCAGATGTTGTCAGAATACCGAATGCTGGGAGCCTTGGGAGTATTAAACTCCTTCAGCTTTTCTTCAGCTCTTGAAAAAGATGACTTCTTGGATAAGCTTGGCTCCAAGTTAGTAATATACCAGCCAACAATTCTGTGACTGATTTCGACTTCGTTTACTGCTGCTAGTAGAACGATGGGAATCCATATACAGCCGATTGCAGTTAGGGAAAGTCCCGTCTTACCGCTCAGGGAAATAACCGTTCGACCTTAGCTCGTTAACTAGTTACGTTTAATGACGAACTACCGCAAAATCTTGACGTCAAAAAAAATGGCGTAAAATGTATTAGAGTGAATGAGAAAAGTTCTGTTCTCCGTTTTCCATTCTCTAAACAGGCAGTTTTACTATTGTAAACATTATTGGGATGATGAAGAAAAGGTATGTGTATGTTAAATGACTGTAGTGAGGGTCTATACAGTAGTTTCAAAAAATCCACTCTTTAAGTTGGAAGCACTGTATACCGGGAACGGCTAAAGCTACTACAATAAAACTTGGAGAGCTCAATATCTGGACACCGACAACTCTGTAAATGCAAAAAAAAATTTGGTGGGTGGCCGCTTTTCCTGTAGAGGGTCACATATGTGACCGTCTACTGGAAAACCGGGCACTACGCTGCGTGCTAAATGTCGAGAAAAGATCGATCGATTTCTTAAAATTGTATTGTTTCAAGCCGACGGAAGGGAACGGTTAGTTCTATTATAACGGGAACGACTTAAGCTACGACGATAAAACTTGGAGAGCTCAATATCTGGACGCCGACAACTCTGTAAGTGCAAAAAAAAATTTCGAAGGGTGCCACGTTGTGCCTGGTTTTCCTGTAGACTGTCACATATATATATACAAGACTAAAAAAATTATCCTAAATAAAAATGACTATGTGTTGTCAGTAACAATCTCTAAACCAGGTTCTGAGTAATAAATTAATTTATTATCGTCAATAATATATTAGTTTAATTAAAACTGGCAATTAATTTATCTGAGTTGTTCAAAATAGACCTGTGTGTCTATATACTTCTATTATTTTCTAATTGTTACATCTACTATTCACACACACTTGATTCATGTACATTAATACATGCATGCCCTTCCCCCCCTCCCCCCTATCCCCTCCCCCTCCCCCTCCTTGACAAAAATCTTTATTTTGCCCACTGTCTCCCTTTGCTTCCTCACCATAATGCAGTGAGTGTTAACTGAAAATATATTCAAATGCAAATAAATTAATTTTACTTACTCATCACTCTTTTGACTGTGGAGATAAAGGAGCAACTGAAGTGTCATGATCGGAGATTTTGTCACCAGGGCTATTGTGGCATATGCTTAAAAAAAAAATTACAGAATGTATAGATATGATTCAATATAAAATGCTGAAGTAGGCCATACAATTTTGTCAGAAACTTACTCATAATGATCAGAAAGTGTAATTGGCAAACATGGATATGTTATTTCTGAGTAGAAACATAATAAAACAGTCAAATGATAATCTACAACATTATGAACTTACCTATATCATCAGGAGAAACAGATGTATTCAGTGTAATTATAGGAACAGTGTCTATATCATCAGGAAGTTCTGAAAGTAGTTTGCTTGTCTGGTCACAATAACCAACCGTTGCAATAATATTAGTAACTTAAAGTAGAAAACAATAACAACAACACTCTGAATTATTTCTTTAGTAGAAAAGGACTTTGTCAGCCTGACATAAACAGCACCTGTAGGACTCTTCGAATTCCATTGCCATCAAAATTTGTTTGCCCATTGGGAAGGCAAACTTTCCTGTTCATACAGCGCTCAAACGAAAAATCGTTTCCAGCAATCTCTTTGTAATCATTAAAAATGCTTTCTTTCATAGAGCTTATGGTAGTCATGAAGTGCTTGCACTTCTGGTGGAAGATCCCCTGGATACTCAATTAAAACAAGAGTTTTGCAGCATTCTTTTTCCTTCTCAATGTGGCATAATTTACGTTTTTTTTTACATGACTTCGAATGATGTCCTGAGACGTCTGCAGGAGAAGAGCACAGGCATGTAATCAATCTGTTAGCTCTCATGACAACGTCTTGGTGACTCTATTCCAGTGGTTGAGCTACTAGAGCAACTAGGAAAGAGTGTATTAATTTCACTGGAAATCTGGCCACTGTTCTTTTGTTTTAATAAAGACCATAAAATAAATCAGATTATGCTATTAATTTTTAACTCTAGCCTGTGGGCTTGTAAGCAACCCAGATAAATAGGAGAAATAGTGGAGCCAAGAAAACACTTGACACTACAACTACACTAAGTAAGAGAATGAAGTCATAATAAATTAATTGAACCAGCACATTCATAAAATTAAGACATTTAGCAAGCCTAAATTCTTTTACAACACATTCATAAAATTGTATACCACTAATGTGAAATATCTCAGAATATTATACATGTACAGTGAAATGGAAAGAATGCATTAAATAATCCTGAAGCTGTGATATTTCATTATTCCCTCATTAAACCTAAATGTTGAAAATACTCTGAGATATTTCCAGGAACCATTATCACTGATCCATCAACAATTATCCTTACAGTTTTGTGAAACACGTTCTTATTTTGATTAATTCCTATACACAAGTATTGGCCACTTTTACCTTTTTCAATTTTATTAAAAATCAGATAATTGTCTTCAGTAGATCTACTTTTAAAAAAGGTATGAATACCAATCCATTTAACTGGTTTAATACTTCCACAGTTAAGTCTAACCGATTTTCCATTGGAAACATCTATCCACGACGGCACAATTACGCCTGGAGTAAGCATCTTGACAACCTTGACCACAGCACAGTTGTAGAAAGCTGTACCATCAACGTAGTTTCCAACGCAGCAGTAGTGCCCCGAGTCCGAAGTACTCAATTTTTTTAAAAACAATACTACTGGAACGTTGTATGTGGCGAAGAACAGAATTTTGTCGAGAAACTGTGAAGTGATCTGGAAATCTCCAGACCACCGGTGCAGAACTACCACAATAAAGTTTTACTGATCCACAAATTCCTACTATAATTCTCTTAGGTAGGACATCTCCATATAATACCCGTATTTTGCGCCATTCGTCTGAATAATGTAGCTGACTAACCGATACCGCAGACGTCCACAGTACAATTGAGAAAAACTTACCGCTCATAATCACCCACACAAATAAAAAGTAGTCAGAGTGAATACAACCTTAACCTGTGGAAAACGCTACCAATGAGATTAACGTGGGTCTAAGAAGCTTCCCGCGTGTTATGGCCTCGCCTTTTTAAGTCAACTTAATAATTGGCGTTGTTTGAAATATTTTCGTTTTGATAAAAAATTGTAGAGCTATTTAATAAAAAGCATATTGACTTTATCAATTGTAAACAAGCAACAAAGCAGCAATTCTAAAATAATTCATCCAATGAAGGCACTTTGATTTCTTGAACAGAAAAACGTTTACTGTTCGGGACCAGTCCCTCCAAGAGTTACATCATGAAGCCTAGCCCCTTCACTTAGCTAGCTTTAACCTTTTATTACATATCCTATTTCAACATTCATTTTATTTCTATATTTTACTACGCATGCACTCGTACTCCGTTCCGACTTCGAACATCGACGAATTGCATTTAATTACCATTGTTACTCGTATTACTCTTAGTTACGTTTTATTCTCACTTCTTATATCTCATAATCTTTGCTCTACAATTGTATTCTATATTACAATAAAAGTAAACCTACACTTTCGGAGTTATTACTAGTAACTTGTTAGTTTACTCCCGAACATTTTGGTCCTTCGAGCCGGATCCTCTTCAATGACAAGAACCTGTTTCTCTGAAGACTGAAGAGGATTCAAAACTTATTTTTTCTCTATTTATTGTCTACAAGATCTTCGAGACCTTCAAAATTTTGTAGGAACAGATGGCTTCCGCAGATCGGGGAAAACTGGATACTGAATTAGAAGGGCTAGACCTTCCCACCTTAAAGAAACGACGGGCGAGTGCCAGAAGGAGCGCCACTCGCTGAAAACTTTTTGCGTGAGCAAAACAGTTATGATGTCAAGGATTTGGATTTAAAAATCGTCACTTCACATTTGGAAAAGATTCAACAAGACATTATCCTTCTAGATGCTTTACATGATGCCATAATGAATGAACTTAATCAAGAAGAAGGAGAAACAGAAGAATTGGCCTACACTATTGATAGTGCCAAAAGATTAAAAACAAGTAACACACTCGCTGAAACAGTTCGTTTATATAGTCGTTGCAAAGCTATCAGGATCTCGCTAGACAGATATTCTTCACTTCCTAAACTTGACGGTAGCAATATACAACCTGCTCTCTGTGATATCAAGTACAAACTGGACGATATGGAAGAGTCTGCTGTGACTATAGGAGGTCGTCCAGAAGTGCATGAAGGAATCAAGTGTCTTATACGAGATCTTATGGAGTTACAAATCAGGAATGGAAAGGACCTCACTGAAGGTATTTTTTCAACAGCCCCATCTGTATTACCTAGAGGACTGTCGAAGTTTGAAAGGCTGCCTCGCCTTGCTTTACCCGAATTCGACGGAACACCTGTTGGTTGGAGACCTTTTTGGGAGAAATTCCAAAATGCTCTTTCAAAGGACACATCACTTACTGATGTTGATAAGCTTGCTTTCCTCAACATGGCAGTGAAAGGGAAAGAAGCCAGGTTGATCATCGAGTCAAAGACTAGATCCGGCCCGGATTTCGGCGGTGTCATACAGGCACTGCAAGACCGTTACGATCAACCACGCCAGACATGTAGAACCTCTCTACAGTCTGTGCTAAATCACCAGATTGACCTCTCCTCTGAAGGTATAACTAAAACTATAACTCTCTTCGAAACATCTCTAGCTGTGGTAAAAGAGTGTACAGACGGTTCACAAGATGCTCTATTTACAGCATTGTGTGAGCTACTCATGCCCGAGAAATTATTCCAAAACTGGGTTGAAGAGTCGGCAAAATTAAAAAGGACTCCAAGTTTTGATCACTTAGCCGAATACCTCAGACGCTTTCAAATGCGATTCTGTGGGAGAACTGACGTAGTTAAGACGAACTCATCTTCCACCACTCATGGACGAAGTTTTGCTCACCGATCAAAGCCGACATCGAAACCTTCTACTCTCCATGTCCAAAGCACAAAACATTGTCAGTTATGCCCTACGGACACTCATCCACTTTATCTATGCGATGTTTTCAAGGCCCAATCCGTGGACGATAGGCCATCAACTGTATCTCGTCTAAAGGTTTGTGTGAATTGTTTGTCTTCTTATCATATTTTGCGTGAGTGTCCCAGTACTAGGTCTTGCTGTCACTGTGGTCGCAAGCATCATTCATTACTTCACAGAGGATATCAAAAACGGCTTAATAAGCAACAGTCCCAGTCTATTTCAGTAAGCCAGCAACAGCCCCAGCCAACTTCAACAAGCCAGCAACAGCCACAATCAACTGAGACAAACTCAGAAAGTACAACCAATACTAGTGCTCATGCCTTACCGTCTTCTGAGTCCATGGAAGACCGACCGATCGCTTTTTTGGCTACGTGTTTGGCAACTGTTAGTGCCGGGGGAAGAATTCAAAAGGCCCGTGCTTTAATGGACAGTGGTTCAACTTTGTCATTTGTGACTACTAAACTTGTTCAACGACTAAAAGCCAAGAAGATCAGAAAGTCAACTAGTTTTACAGGTATTAGCCAGACATCCGTACCTACCTCGCGGTACCAGGTTGATTTAGATCTGATTCCAAACAGTGATCAACCCAATATATCGGTGAGAGCAATAGTGCTAGACCGTATTTCTGGAGATCTTCCGGGATTCCCTCTTCATGGAGTCAGAGAACAACCTTTTATACAAGGAAAGAAACTTGCTGATCCTTTGTTCGATCAACCGGGCTCTATAGACCTACTATTTGGAGCAGATATCCTCGATGAAATACTTCTTCAAGGCCATGCTACTTCAACAAATCGGATGACTCATGCCTGTGAGACTATCTTCGGCTGGACTCTTAGGGGAAAAGTCCTCTCCGAGCCTAAAACTGACCGTGTACATTTGTGTGACTCAGCTGAAGAGAGTAGTACGGATGATTTATTAAGAGCATTCTTACGAGTGGAACAAGCACCCGAGAGTTCTTTTGCTCTTATTGATGAAGACCAACAAGCTGTGGATCATTTCCAGAAATCTTATTCTCGAGATGTGGATGGAAGGTATGTAGTACAGTTACCAAAATGTAATACTTCTATTGCTTTAGGTTGTTCCAGAGACCAAGCTCTCCGACGCTACATTCAGAACCGCCGTTCTCTTGAAAAACGAGGTAACTATGCAGATTTTGAGAAGGCTCTGCGCGAGTACGAACTTCTTGGACATGCTGAAGCAGTTCCTATACATGACCTCCGCAAACCTGAGTGTGAAACCTTTTACCTCCCTGCTCACAGTGTGGTGAAGAGTTCTAGCACGACCACAAAACTTTGAGTTGTATTCGACGCCTCTGCCAAATCCTCTTCTGGTGTTTCTCTCAATGACACACTTCTCCAAGGTCCTAATTTATATCCTTTACTAACCTCTGTTATACTTGCTTTCAGGTCTCATCCTATTGCTCTCTGTGCTGACATTTCTAAAATGTTTCGAGAGGTTGGACTTCATCCAGATGACAGGGATTTGCACCTTTTCTTACAACCCGAACCCAATGGAGGAGCAATACAGGATATGAGGATGACTCGTGTTACCTTTGGTGTTACTTCCTCTCCTTTCTTAGCAACTCAAGTTCTTCGACAACTAGCTCATGACTACCAGGAACAATATCCTAAAGCTGCCTACATTGTACGAAATCATTTTTATGTCGATGATTGCTTGACAGGAGCAGACACACTAGAAGATGCTATTGATATCAGAACCAACCTATGTGAACCGTTTTCTCATGCTCAGATGGTTCTACGCAAGTGGAAGTCTAATTCCCAATCTCTTCTTCATACTATTCCAAAGAAATTGCGAGAAGAAGAATCTACTCAACTTATTTCTCCACCAGATCAGTGCTTGAAAACACTTGGACTTCACTGGAATACTCGCACTGATTGTTTCCACGTAGCAACACCGACGCTAACGTCTGACGATCATCCGACCAAACGGAAGATAGCTTCAGACGTAGCTAAAACTTTCGACCTTCTAGGGTGGTTCTCTCCCAGCATTATTGCCATAAAAATACTCCTTCAAAAGCTGTGGAAGGAAAATCTTGGTTGGGATGAGCCAGTGCCTGAACAACTAGCTCAGGAATGGGAACTCTGGAAAAAACAACTTCCTCTTATTACTGAACATTTAATTCCAAGATATCATCACACGATTGGAAAGAAGGTTAGGAGTCTCCAACTCCATGGATTCTCAGATGCATCAGATGTAGCTTATGCTGGAGTGGTGTATCTCAGGACTGTGTACGATAATACTGACGTATCAATCACTCTACTGTATTCTAAGACGCGAGTTGCTCCTCTCTCAAAGTCAACGACTCCGCGTTTAGAGCTCTGCGGTGCTCAGTTACTCAGTAAACTTCTTGTTCACGTTGCTACGGCCCTTGAAATTCCATTATCAAATATTTATGCTTGGAGTGATTCTACGATTGTGCTCGGCTGGTTGTCAACTTCACTTGAGTTAAAACCTGCTGTTCACCTAGCTCTACTTCCTTATGAAGATTTCTCTGAGAGATTTTCTAGCTATAGAATTATGCATAGAGTGTTAACCTGGTGTTATCGTTTTGTTTGTAATTGTAGTAAGCACAGTTCTGATCGAGACCCTTCCCCTGATCTAGCACTAAATGAACTGGATGAAACAGAGAGTCGCCTCATGAAGCTCAGTCAGGATAGAAGTTTCAAGCCTGAGAAGACTGCACTCTGTCATGCTCGTGAAGTTCCACGTCAAAGCTCTCTCTCTAGTCTCAGGCCGTTTCTGGATTCAAATGGACTTCTACGGGTTGGAGGAAGGCTGGAGAATTCGGAACTGACTCAAGATCTAAAACATCCAATCATTTTACACCATTCTGACAGACTTTCAAAGTTGTTAGCAAGGCAAGCTCATGTATCTAATATGCATGCAGGCCCTCAAGCACTTCTTGCAATTTTGTCCTTGCGATATCATATTATAGGATTTAAAAGTTTAGTGAAAGGTATTTCTAACCAATGTGTATCTTGCAAGAAAGCTTATGCCAAGACTAACTCACAGGTTATGGGTCAACTGCCAGTCAATAGAGTCACACCCACTTCAGCCTTTCATCATACTGGAGCAGATTTTGCTGGCCCACTGATGATGAAGAGAGGATACACACGCAACCGCACACTAGTGAAAGTATATGTCTGTGTATTGGTTTGTATGGCGACTAAAGCTGTACATTTGGAAATGGTAACAGATTTGACATCCGAGGCATTCTTAGCTGCTCTTCGTCGTTTTATTGGACGCCGAGGATGTCCAGAAACTCTAGCCACGGATAATGGTTCCAATTTTGTAGGAGCTCAAAAAGAACTACGTGACTTGTATACCTTTCTCAATTCTACTGCTACGCGGAGATCAACCAATTTATTCTGTACAACTCACCATATCAAGTGGACACATACTCCAGCAAGATCACCTCACTTTGGCGGATTGTGGGAGGCAGCCGTTAAAAGCATGAAGTTTCTTTTGTTCAAAACTGTAAAGCCTCACCAATTGTTTGAACACGAACTAAATACCATATTAGTCGAGATTGAAGCCACACTGAACTTTCGCCCACTCATTCCTTTGAACTCGGGTCCAAACGATGGTCTTGAGGTATTGACGCCTGGTCATTTTTTCATCGGTAAAGCTCTCAAAGCTGTTCCTGTTGAGTCACACTTGCATTCAAAAATTAGTTGCTTAAAGCATTGGAATCTCTGCCAAACAATTTATGCTGATTTATGGACTCGCTGGTCGAATGAATACCTGTGCACTTTACAGAGATTAAACAAGTGGCGTCGATCTGAACGATCAGTGAAAGTTGGAGATTTGGTACTACTCAAAGACATGGATCTATTTGTACGGTCCTGGCCATTAGGACGAATTGTTAAAGTATACCCTGGTGCTGATGGTTATGTAAGAGCTGCAACGATAAAAACTGAAAAGGGAACCTATACTCAATCCGTAACAAAAATAGTACTGCTGCTACCAGAAGAAGAACTAACTTCATCTCCTGCCCCTGGCCCCCCAGTATGTTCGGGACCAGTCCCTCCAAAAGTTACATCATGAAGCCTAGCCCCTTCACTTAGCTAGCTTTAACCTTTTATTACATATCGTATTTCAACATTCATTTTATTTCTCTATTTTACTACGCATGCACTCGTACTCCGTTCCGACTTCGAACATCGACGAATTGCATTTAATTACCATTGTTACTCGTATTACTCTTAGTTACGTTTTATTCTCACTTCTTCTTATATCTCATAATCTTTGCTCTACAATTGTAATTCTATATTACAATAAAAGTAAACCTACACTTTCGGAGTTATTACTAGTAACTTGTTAGTTTACTCCCTAACATTTACTTTTAGCTTCCTTAGCCATGTATAAATTGATTGTGTATGGGACTATCTAGTCTCGCGAACCAGACCCTTTCCCTAACACCCGCACGCGGGAAGGAAAGGGTCTGGTTCAATGCTTAACCCAATCTCGTTCTGTTCCCCCAGATTCTGGAGTAAGTACTTCGCGTGTATAGCTTATGGAGTGGGGGTGGTTTGAAGCGTGGGTATGTTGGACATTTAGCGTGAATTATTGATGCGAGGGTTCGACGTAGTAGTCTGCTAGCCATGGCTGCGCAGTGCTGCAGGTGTTGCTCGAAAAGATGTAGACTGCCCTGTGGAGAAAAAGCACAGAAGACAACTCCTCAGTAGTGCTATTCAAGGTGTAATGCAAACGCTACATAGCATTTTTATTGAATTACGGTGTGATGAAAGTACAGGAGTAAATGATGGATTCATTTGCAGAGCATGCTTTAGATTATTAGGGAGGTACAAAAAAACTGAAGGACGAAGTAATTGGTACTGTAGCTAAGACACTACCTGTAATGGGAGTTAGACACTCAGTAATGCCTTCATGCTCCACCAGCCCTCCAGTAGCAGCTTCAGGGGACGGCCAGCACAGCCAGGCTATATCACCTTCAGTTTCAGTAAGTATTATGAATGTACTGTATACAAAAATCATATGTATTTTTTTGCAGGCAACAATTCACTATAAATCTGTGGCCAAATCGTTTAAAATTACTCCTAGCAGAAGGAAGATTTGCAAGCCTCTTATAAGGAGAAATTTCCAATTTTTCTCCATTAAATGCTTAGAAAATGTAGTCACAAGGAAGGCAATAATAAAAAAGATTTGTGGTATGCTAAGACAAGAAGTTTCAGCTATTTGTTCCGACAACTATTCTACAGTAATGAGAGATAAGAATTCAGAAGCATTGATTGAATTTGACTTTGCTAAAATAATCAAGGAGATGGAGTTGAAGACACCAACACTATTATACCTTCTGCAAAACTGTTTGAAAGCAAAGACACCTAGAGGGAATGAAAAAGCAGTTTTAGCAATCATTGCCAGCATGATTTTCAAGCATAGAAGGTCATCCTGTTCACTCCTTCAATGAATTATTTCATTGATCCTCTATGCTGGGCATACAGTAAAACAGGTAAATTGCTGAGCACTACAATAGAAGCACAAAAGAACCTGGTTATTAACCACACTAGAACATTTTAATGCGCAATACTTGCATAATAAACAATACTCGCATAATAAACAATACTCATCATCCTCAAATTAACTATATTATTCATATTCAAAAATCACTTCAAATGATACAGGTTGTGGGGCCGGGTATGTCCTAAGTACGCCCACTCCCTGGAACTTAAGAAGAACAATTACGTGTTTTAGCCTATTCACCAACCCATTAACGATTCTTTTGAGTGATATGTAAGGGGGGGATCCCACCCCTCATTGATACTCTTGGTCATAGCATATATACTGTAGTTTTGTTCATTTTTGTTGGATTTGGCTACCTGTCTGAATGTATGTATGTTCTATGCTGAACTTTTTATAAAAGACTAAATCATTCCGCACAATTGGGGCTACACACATTCGGATCGCCTTTTCCCTAGTGGCAGCGTACCTGGTTCTTAGGATAACCATCACCTGGCTCCTTAGAACTACCGTACTTGGCTCTGGAGTACTTCCATACCTGATTCCAGACCCACACTTGGTGGTAGCGGTTTTTCTTCAGCTGCAGAGATAGCAACAGTCAACTTTGTCTATTACTATTCTCTTGGAGTCAGCATCCTTCACGGCAACTTGCTACACTCCAGCTGAACGGACCCCCACACAAAGCATCATCGAAAGACTTGTTTGAACATTTATTTTGAAATTGCATCATATATTTTCCGGTTTTTGCTGAATTTTTCTGTTTTTTATCATATATTTTCCGGTTTTTGCTGAATTTTTCTTATTTGTATCAAATTTTTTCGTTGTACAGGTGGATTCTGTGGCTGGCTACACTTTTTGGCTACGGATGAAAAGGGTGAGGACAAAGACACGAGGCGGAAGAATTAAGCAGAGTGGAAAAGAAAAAGAGATAAGTGGAGTAAGAGTTAATTTGAGGGATTGTGAGCAAGACTTTGGTGACAGGGTTAGTGAGAGTACTGTTACGGCTGTGGGTGACATTGAGGAGAGATTGAGAGATTTTATTGGCGAGTCTGACGGTGAATTTCTGTGGCTAGTGTTGAACATACTGATTCAGGTATTCATAGTATTCAAGGAAGCATGGCAACAAAACCTGGGGAAGACACTAGCTCTGACTTACAGACAGTTATACAACAGATGGCTCTTGTTTTAACTAGTCTGGCATCAGACAAGACAACAAAAGAGGAGTTGCTCAGAGCTCAGGAGGAGAAGTTAGCAAAATTAGACGCGGATAGGGTAATAAGAGAGGAAAGGTCAAAGTTAGTTGACAGAATCACACCAATGAAAGAAGGGGGAGAAATTGAGGTGTATGTTCACACCTTGGAGGCTGAACTTATAGGAGCAAATATCCCAGACGAACAATGGAAGTTAATCTTGCTAAATAAGGTTCCCACTAAAGTTAATGCTCTAGCGCTAGACTTGCTAGAAGACAGTAGTACAACTTACCTTGACATAAAAACCAGGCTACTGGTAAGAGGTGGGATCAGTCAAACAGAAGCAGGGATTAAAATTTATTCTAGTTGGGTGAAAGATAAAGGGAAAGCTGGAAGAGGAGATGTTAGGCAACTTTTTGCTTTGGTTGATAGGTATTTTAATGGATGTATGGATTTGAGGCAATGTAAGACGAGAACTGCACTTGCCCTTTACAGACTAGCTCTGGATGAAAAGGATCGGGTTATACTGGATGGGAAAATGGTCACACTAAAGAGGAGTTGTACAATGTAGTTGATACTATTGATGCTTTGAGAGCTACTAGAAGAATGGAAGCCAAGGTGCTACAAGGATTTCAGTAGCCGACACAGTTACTTGAAATATCAAGGGTTGGGGTTTTCTTGCTTTCGCTGTGGTAAAACAGGACACAGAGCTTTTGAATGCAGGTCGGGTTACTCCTATGGTCGTTCCCATACCAATCAAAGTAACTTCCAACTAAGGTATAGTCCTACTTGTTATTTATGTGGAGTACAGTGACATATATCACCAGAGTGCCCGAATGGAAGTAGGAAAGAGAAAGACCAGGGGAATGGATACAACAAAGACCAGGGGACTGATAAGAATAATAAGGAGAATCCGGTTCTAGTAAAAAACCATAGAGGTGTGAAGAATGTTAGTCTTGTATTGGTGGACCAACACCCCAATATTATTCCAGCTACAATTAATGGTAACTGTGTAGACTTGGTGTTAGACAGTGGAACCAGTATTTCTGTGGTGCCTGAAAGTGTTGTAAATCAGTCCCAGTATACTAATGATCAGGTCGTGATTGTGGGTGTCACGAATGATAGTTATCTAGCTAATGTTGCAGAAATTCCCTTTAATAATGGCAAATCAGTAATAGTGAAGGAAGCAGCAGGAGTACCTGATGACATGACTAGTGGATGTGCTTTGTTTTCTTTGGCCTTAAGGAATGATGAGGATATGAAATTCACCCAAGTTGACACCTCTAGTGATGACAAGAAAGATGCTGTGCCAGAAGCAGATGTTTTACAGGTAGTTACCAGACAGCAGAAGGCTGGGGCAGCAGTACAGGAGAGAGCTGAGGCCAAAACTCAAGAAGGAGATGGGGCCCAGGCAAAGCGCGTCGCTGTGGCTGTAGCTGGTACGGAACAGGAAAGCAGAACATCACCTTTAGTTGGTAGCACACAGGGAGCTGAGGTGAGTGATGAGGTTGTGTCTCGGGGAAATGGTTGGAGAGGTATTAGAGGGTAAGGGTGATAGTGGGGAGTGCTTGGCGAAGGTAGAGGTATTGCCTTTGGGGGACGAGGATTCTGAAGAGAGGGATAGAGTGGTGAATGCTATTTGGTTGCCTAAAGTAAGAGAGTGCAGTGACACGGATCTTCTCAGGAAAGAATTGCTTGAGGATGATACACTTGCAAAGTTAAGATCTTTAGGCAATCAACGTGCTCGGGGATACCATTGGGAGGAAGGCATTTGGTACCATAGAACATCTGATTTTGATGAAGGTGTAGTGGATAGAATAGTTTTGCCCAAGTGCAGGCATAAGAAAGTTTTACAAATAGCCCATGAAGGTACAGGACATTTGAGCACTAAAAAGGTTCGTGATATTTTGCATTCTCGTTTTACTTGGCCATATATTGCTCGTGACATTGACTCTCATTGTAGATCTTGTGAGACTTGCCAAAGATCCAGTAAAAGAGGTGAACGTAAGGCTCTAATGGTAGAACGCCCAGTTATTAGTGAACCATTTGAATATGTTGCAGTCGATCTAGTTGGTCCATTTCCGAGAAGTAAAAATGGTAGTAAGTGTATGGCTTCTCGTTGGCCAGATGCTGTGGCCGTTAAATCCATAACAGCGTCCACAGTCGCTAGGGGGCTAGTGCAGATATTTTCCAGAACAGGTGACTTTGGTATGGAAAAGAACATATTGGATGACATTAAGTGTGAGGGGATTGACGAGACAGAATTGTGTGAATTATTATCAGAGTTTGACGACGTCTTGATACCTACACCTGGTAGCTGTACGATAGGGGAGGTTGACGTTGTGATTGAGGAAGGTGTTACTCCCATATCACAAGCACCTTACAAGATTCCCCATAAGATTAGAGAAGGTGTTAAGAGGAATTGGAATCATTGTTGGCTGATGGGATAATTGAAGAAAGTGACACAGCATGGTGCTCTCCATTGGTACCAATTATCAAACCCTCTGGGAAAATACGACTTTGTGTTGACTTTCGCAAACTGAATTCTGTCACTCCTCAGGTGCAGTACAAGATCCCTGAGTTGGATGACATCCTTGAAAAAGTAGGGGTTGCGCAAGCCCTTTCCAAATTGGATCTAGCCAAGGGGTTCCATCAGTTGGTTTTGAGAAAATATTTTTTGTTCCCCCCATGGGAAATTCAGATTTTGTAAACTAACCTTTGGGTTGAAAAATGCTCCCGCATACTTCCAAGGGGCTATGGAGAAAGCTCTGCGTATGTGTTTAGAGGTGGGTTCTGTATACATAGACGATATTCTCGTCTATTCTAGAGATCCCAAAGACCATATTGGCGACCTTAGGAAGTATTGGTAGCTCTAAGAAAGGCTGGGCTGACAGCTCGACCGGAAAAATGTGAGTGGGGCAGGAAGTTTCTTACGTATCTTGGGCATAGGATAGGAGGAGGAAGAGTGGCTGTACTGGAAGATAGGGTTGCTGCGATGTCAGACTACAAGAGGCCAAGGACCCAGCGAGACATGCGTGCTTTTCTCGGGGATGTAGGATATTACAGAAGGTTTATCCAGAATTTTGCATCATACAACAGTGTGTTGACGCCGTCTACCTCCCCCAAATCACCCAAAGTCATTCAGTGGATACCTGCCATGGATGAAGCTTTTATGTCACTTCGCAGTAAGTTGTGTAATCATGTTATTCTTACAGTGCCAAATGTGTGTGATTGTTTTCAAGTACAGACAGATGCGAGCTATTTGGGTTTAGGTGCCGTGTTACGTAATCCGTGACAATGAAGAACTACCAGTTGGATTTTTTTCTCGACAGCTTCGTAGTGCAGAGAAGATGTACAGTGCGACAGAACTAGAAGCTCTGGGAGTGGTTGAAGCGCTCAAGCATTGGACACACCTACTATACGGTCAAAAGTTTACGGTGGTAACGGATCACAAGGCATTATGTTATCTCATGACCTCATCTAGATTAAACAAAAGGCTGCGTGGTTTTGCTCTCTCTTTGCAACAATTTGATTTTGCAGTTGTTTACAGGGCGGGACCTGACAATGCGAATGCCAATGGACTATCCAGGCAGGCTTGGGAAATCGAGGACAGCGAAGAAGACCATTAAGAAATAGAAGGAATTGGGAAGCAAAGAGCTGAAGGAGGTAAAGATTGTGAAGAAGATGACTGATGTTTCCGTCCCTTCTGGAGTTGCGCCTAGTCCCTCAGGACGTGGGACAAGGCTCGAAGGGGGAGTTGTGGGGCCGGAAAAGGGTATGTCCTTAGTACGCCCACTACCTGGAACTTAAGGGTGGCCGCACACTGCTTACGCAATTTTTTGGTGATGGTTGCTATGCACGATTACTACTATTGTATATTTACAGGGGCTTCTCCACTACTACACAAGAACAAAGTACCTGCCGAAGGAGCCGCTCACTAATTTTGGAGCGAATCTGGAAGAAATATCGGGGCCTGGTTATAAAACTTTGTAGCAGTTTTTTGGAGCAGTGCGGTAAGTTGGAGCTCCGCAATTTGGTGCACTACTAGCCGAGCCGATACTCTACTGCAAGACAAAGAGTTATTCTCCATTTCAATATTACTTTATGATTTATTCGCAATTTTTTCTATTTATAAGATATTGAAAACTTCTCTACGTGGTGCAGTTCATTTTTTTTTTGGTTTACCCATGTGTAAAATTTTTATGTCGTTCTCATTATTAGATTCCAAGAAAAACTGTTACAAAATTTGAAACTTTAATTCCACTCGCAATTCTTAAGAAATAGCCCCACCCCCATATTTTGTACTACGAGTACGCGAGCAATTTTTTTTTCTCAATTAGTTTGTATTGGTTCTAAAAAGAGCCCGCCTATATCAAGAGTAAACAAACATCAATACAACAATAACAAGAGAGTCAGAAGAGAGAGCAGTTTATTGGAGATAGCCAGAGGTGAAGGTATTAGATCTGCGCATCTTGGGAAGTCTTCGCTCCGCAGAAATCGAGCCTGGTGGATCCATCCGCTTGAGTTCAGGTGGCAGAGTCGGAGAACGGCTACTGGAGGAGAGGCAGCCAGGTGCACCTTTCCGCGTGAGCTCAGACGACGTATGGAGAGTTGCTATAAACGAATATGAGACAACAAGAAGCTAAATTAAAACACCACAACTTCGCAAATTATACTTCTGCTACTACTGCGCGATTGTTTCTGTTCGGGTATTATCGAATGGTGGGGTATTGGCGGGGAATAAATTAATGTCCGGATCTACAGGCGGTGCGCGTTGCTATGTGCGTCCAACCTTAACCAGCTACATCATCATAGTTATATATATGTATATATAATATAGTTCTGATGGACTGGTAGACCACTATTAGCTATATAATATTAGTGGTGGAGATTCCAGCACAGACCACATCTCCAGCCACACATATAACACAGTCCCACTGTTTATTTAACTATATTTAACTATATATTTCATTAGCATATCACTAATTAGTATTCATGGTTCACTTCACCCTAACACTAATTCACACTTTCCTTTCTTTTTTGCAACCATATTTGGCCATATCTTTTGGCAGATAACACTCAACCACTCAGATTTGAGCACCTGTTATTTCTGTATCATGCACACTCAGAATTGGGGTGTGTTGGGTGGTTTTCTATATAAAGTGGCTGGCCGGCATACCCAACACTCAGTCTTTTTGTTCTCGTACTTAAACCCAGGTCTTGTTAATTAAGTCAACCATATAACCCTGGTCTAGCTTATGAGAGATAAGGGCATACCCTCAATCTATAACCCGTCCATATTGCCTGGATCTTTGAGACTGCCTCTGGTGGCAGTATCACCCTTAAAGTCGACAATAACTCCTCATGAAATAAAAGCTGACCAACATTCATGACAATATTAAATATAGTAAGATGCATGCTCTTTTGACTTTTCAGAATGGTTATTTGTGGCTACCTCCTATGAGCATCTTCTATACTCTTGGATAGATACTATAAAACTTTCAAGTTTAGTTGATTTTTTGTATTTTTTTTTGTCAATTAGGGCAGAGTCAGTTCTTGAAGTTGGTGATTAAATTGTCTCAAAATAAAGGTCATTTGGATGATTTAACTACATCATATATAACAGTCATTCTATTATATAGCTGTAGGCACTGACGTGCCTTACATTTTCTCTCAAACAAATTGACTTGCATGCACTTGCTCCATGAGCTCACTAAAATTCTGGTTATCCTGGCTTCATCCATGTGATAATAGAAAAACTCATTAGTTAAAAAAGGAGAAGCCTTCACTTATCTAGTGTATAAATTATATTCCATTTAATAATAAACTTGGATTCAAGCATCACTAACATAACAGCAACAATGTGCTCAAAAATTCTACAGAATGTAATACAAGCTGGTAGCTAACTGTGCGACAAAAATCATATGCACATAGTAACCTGTCGAATCAACTTTTTGTGTCTTGAAAACAAGCGTTTTAGCAGGAATTTTCTCATACTTTGGAGCTTAAGTATAAAGTAAGGTTTGTTTAATGCTGTAGTTTCAGAATAAACTGGAGTCAAGCCTAAATAGCCGTGTTTTTAGGAGAAAAAAGTTCCGCGCGCGCGCGTTTAAAGAGCATACGTACCATCCATACATACATACATATATATATATATAACATATACCCGATTTTGCATTATCCACCCCTAATACTGTCTCGCTCGCCAATAAATAAATAAACTAGTGGTGTGCTTGAGCACAAATGGCGAGCGAGCCTGATAGTTAGGTAACATAAAAGTATTGTTACTATGTTTTAGCTTAGTTCATGCAAACACTATAATAGCAGTTATGACCTTTTATTTCAGCAAACAAGTACAAAATCACTCTCTTACCTGATTAATGATAACTTTTGTAGTATCAAACATCTGCCATTCTGATAATCTCAATCACCAGTATCTCTTGAACAAGCTTTCAGCTACGATAAAAAATAAACCAGTGTTATTATTTGTAATTTTAGCCAACAAATATGGAATTACTACTTACCTCATTCTTGAGTATTGATAACTTCTGTAGTATCATTGAAGTTACTTTGGCCATCTGAATTACCTTGAATTCTTGACAACAAGCTCCTCACCTACAAAAACAAAGACAATCAATTTTAGCACACAAATACAAATTACTTTCTTACCTCATTTTCTTGAGCAGTTGTAACTTTTGTAGTACCAAATTTGAGTCCTTCTGACTATTTGAATTTACCAGTCACTGTTGACAACAAGCTCTTAGCTATAAAAAAGAAAGGCCAGAGTTATTTTGCATATTTAGCTAACAAATATGGAATTGCGTACTTACCTCGGCATCCCTCGAGTAGTAGTAGCTTCCTTAGCATTAATACTTTATGTGCTTACATACGCTTTTCAGAAGTAATGATAGCTCTCTTAGTACTGACTACAGGTGGCTCTTGACAACTAGTAACAAGCCGCACTTAGCCGGAAAAAAGGCGAAGTTTTGATTTTAAATCTGGTAAAGGGTCTTCAAACAAATACTCCAAGTAAAGCCGATCGAAGACAGACAACTGAGTTGTCTAGTTTCTATCCAAAAGCAGACACACCACGACTGGTCGCCATAAGTTCAAATCGCTACGTGTCACAAACAAATCAGGATAATAGTCAAAAGGGTCTGTCGTAAAAACAGCAAATAGATGCAACATAAATGGGGGTTTTTTCACAGAGAACGACTGGGGGGGGGGTCAGTGGGTCTGGAAACACTGCGAACCGGATGGTGGAGGGGATTGGGGGAATACTCAAAACAAAACACTTGCAGCCCGGTGAGAGCATAGTAGGGTCTGAGAATGGGGACAAGGGGGGGCGGGGTTGAAAGTGGCAACGGGCAGGCTGCCCAGACAGGACTAGTACTTATTGATGTGAAAAGGTGGGTATTGCACCTTATATTGGATCAACGTGAGAAATCTCAGCTACTCAACGCGAAGCGAAAAGAGGATGTGGAAGGGTCGGTGATCTCAACCAGAATTATAAACGATGGGATTTTGACTAACTAAAAGCGCGCACGCATGGAGGGGCACAGCCAAGTATTGTAGTACCAAATCAATTAGGGAGACAACAATGGGGGATCCGGAACCGAAGGGCGTCATACATGAAACACAAATGGTCGAACAAAAAAATAAACAGTGAGCTTGCAGATGTCAGCTCATAAAGGACACGGAAGAATGAAACTATGGGTGTGGGGTTGACGTGTGACCAAGTCGCGATGTCGGAATAATGTTAGCGTCTAGCAGAGTTTGTGACTCAAGAGCAAACGTATATAAAACCATACATGAGAAACTGGACAGCCCCAGAGGCAGGGCTCGTGATGTTGCGCAACCTTACATTCATTTTCAGGGATTTACGGGTGGGGGGATGGGGGTTTTTTTGTGGGTTGTGTTTTACGATTTTTTTGTTTGTTTTTTTTGGTTTTTATTTTTATTTTTTTTCTTTGTTTCGTTTGTCTTTGTCGCTTGTCTTTGTTTTACACGGGTGTAAGTGGCTACGCCAGTGAGGCAAGTCGGGGTTCGTAGAGAGACCAACGAGACTAACGAGATAACTCATTCTCAAGGGTTGCTGCGCACTATTTGGAGTTTGGTAAGGTGGATGCCTATTGTGAACGCCTCGAGCACTCGCTGCTGCCGCTGTAATGGAACAGCCAAGTGCCTGAGATGTGCCTGTGTCCGTAGTGGTGCTCCATGCTCCCGATGTTTGCCTGGCGATTTGGGACTTTGCCACAACACCCGGCCACGTGGCCGCTCTCCCCCATCAGGCCCCTCCTCATCCCTGACAATGACTGCCCCTCCTCACCCAGCTGCTGCCAACCCTTCTGCCAGCTCATCACCTGCCCCTTCTCCTCCCCCCTCCTCCCAGCCTGCCTCCCCTCCATTGTCAGCCCTACCAGCCCTACCAACCATCCTCAAATCCCATGTGCCCACCCTGCAGCATGTCCCAAAGGGCGCCCGTGACAGCTGGGCCCTCGCTCTCAGCTCCTGTCTGAGGTCTGTTATACGCAATCCGGACGAGCCATCCGAGTGGTCCCGCCTCTTTATTCTAGCCAAGTGTGTGCTTGCCAGCCCTGCTGCAGGCCAACGGCTTCGTTGGCGTGAGATCATGAAGCGAGTGAAGTCTCGCCTTCAGCGTTGGGCAGATGGTGATTTGGTCTCCCTTTGGTCCGAGGCCCTCGAGGATGCCCGGTCCCTCGCCAAGAGGCAATCACGCTCTTCTGCCCCCACCTCCACCAGCAACTCCAGGAGAGCCAGGCGTGCTGCGCAGGACGGCCGGTACAGCAAGGCCATCCAAGCCCTGACATCTGACGGCCTAGCCTCCCCGTCTCCGGAAATCCTTCAGGAGATGCGGAAGAAACACCCCCAGGCACCTCCTCCCTCTGTGCCTCTTGACCCAGTTCCGTCACCTGCCATCCTTCCAGAGCCTGCAGTCCTCAAGGGAGTGCGCTCTTTCCCCAACGCCTCTGCCCCTGGGCCCTCCGGTCTGCGCCCTAGTCACCTTCAGGAGGCCATTCGATGCCCCTCCCCAGATTGTGCTGCCCAGGCCCTCACCACCCTCACTAGCCTCGTCAACCTTTTAGCTGCTGGCAGAGCCCCTCCTTCGGTCCTCCCCCACCTCTGTGGGGCCACCCTCCTTGCCTCGCCCAAGAAGAGCGGCGGTCATCGCCCCATTGCCGTAGGAGAAGTCCTGCGCCGGCTCACTTCCAAGTGTCTGGCCTCCACCTCCCGCAGTTCTGCTATCTCTTCACTCACCCCCCTTCAACTGGGTGTTGAGTCAAAGGCGGCTGCGAGGCCATCATCCATTCCACTTCACATCTGCTCTCCTCCTCTAATGACCCGGATCAGTGCTGGTGCCTCTTCCTGGACTTCTCCAACGCCTTCAACTGCATTAGCAGGGAGTCCATGTTTGCTGAGATCAGGCAACGCATCCCACACCTAGCGGCCTGAATGGAATCCTGCTACTCCTGTCAGCCCCTGCTCCATCTGGGGGAAGATACCATCCATAGCTGCAGTTGTGTGCAGCAGGGGGACCCTCTCGGCCCATTGGGTTTTGCTCTAACCCTCCAGCCCCTGCTCGAGCGCCTGCAGGCTGACGTCTCAGGTCTCTGCCTCAACGTGTGGTACCTGGACGACGGCACCCTGATGGGCTCCCCAGAGGACCTTGCTGCTGCCCTGCACATCGTGGAGCGTGAAGGTCCCCCCCTGGGCCTCCATCTCAACCGCTCCAAGTCTCTCCTCTACATCCCAGAGGACGCTGTCCAGGCTCGGTCTGTCCTCCCAACAGACATTCCCACCACCCGCAGAGGTTTCTCTCTCCTGGGATGCCCCATCGGTCCACCCGACTACTGCGAGGAGGTTTTTGGCGCCCGGCTATTGAAGCTGAAGGAATCCCTTGGAGCGCTTCACAGCGTTGGCGACTGTCAGGTGGAGTGCACCCTTTTGCGCTCTTGCCTTGCCCTCCCCAAGGTCTCCTTCATCCTTCGCGCCTGCCCTCCCAGTCACATCCAACGCACCGCTGCCGAGTTTGATAGAGCCATCCGCTGCACCTTGGAGACCATTGTAGGTGGCCCAGTCTCCCACTGGTCCTGGTTGAAGGCGTCTCTCCGGTGTAGTCACGGGGGCCTCAATCTTCGCAGTGCGCTACGCCATTCACCAGCTGCCTTTCTCGCCTCCACCTCAGTTACAAAGTCTCTGGTGCTACAAATCCTCGCCAGCCCACCAGCCCCCTCTCCACACATCACCCCGACTGTTTCGCGCCTGGCCACAGAAGCCGCCCGCCCAGATTGGAAGTGCCTAGATGACATTGACGTCCCTCTCCGGCAGAAATGCCTTAGTCATGTCGTTGACGAGGCCTGCTTCCAGCAGCTCCTTGACTCGGCTCCCACCTGCCGCTCGCGGGCCCTTGCCTTGTCCTCCAGCCTCCCCCATGCCGGAGACTGGCTGAACACCATCCCCTCCACCACCCTCGGCCTCCATCTCCACGACCGAGAGTTCCGGTGTTGCCTGCGCTACTGGCTTGGGGTTCCCCTCCACAGCTCGTCATACCCCTGCCCGGAATGCCACCTTACTGCTGATGCGTACGGTGATCACCAGGTCGGCTGCGGGGGGAATAGGGATCGCATTGCCCGTCACAATGCTGTCCGTGACGCCATCCACGCTGCTGCCCAGTCCGCTGCTCTTGCTCCTTCCAAGGAGACCCCTGGCTTACTGCCTGGCTCGCAGGCTCGCCCGGGCGACATTTTCATTCCATGCTGGAGCCTTGGTCGTCCGACCGCCTTTGATGTGCTTGTCATCAGCCCGCTACAGGAGCTCACCATCACTCAGGCTGCCCAAACACCTGGCCATGCCCTCCAAGTTGGTGTGCAGAGGAAGCTTGCAGCCAACCTCTCAGCTTGCCGCTCTTCCGGGACGGACTTCGTCCCTCTTGTGGCTGAGACACTAGGTGGGTTGGCTGAGGACACCATCCGCACCATCACCATCATCAGCAGGGCCATTGAGAATCGCTGCGGCACTTCTGACTCCACCCCAACTACCAGTCACCTGTTTGGCCGCGTGGCAATTGCTTTATGGCGGGGCAATGCATCGCTGTGGCTCCACCGTCTCCCCACCATACCCCCCTCCCTGGACGGTGTAGCCTGAACTTTTTGTATATTTACTGTCTTTTTCTTTTAACCAGTAGTAAAATCAATGAAAATTGAATTGTAACCGGTTGAGAAAAAATATCAATTAAAATAGTTGGAATCTTTTCTTTGAAGAAAAAAAAAAAAAAAAAAAACAAAACAAAAAAAAAAATTTACTTGAAAATACATTGTCCACTAGACTACTGGGAAGGTAAGTCTGTGTAGGTGCATGTCCAGTTGTGTCAAAGCATTGTGTGTTACAACCACTACTTAGCTAAAGAATATCACAAAGAAAACTTTTAAATAAAGTGTATTGTTTTGTTGTTGTTTTTTTCCTTCAATTCAAGCAGTTGCAGAGAGTTGTTACTATTTTTTTTTTTCTTTTTTTTTTTTTTTGGCACTGAAATCCTTTACCCTGTATGCAAAATTTTAAACACTTGGACATTATTTTTGTAGCTTCAGTGTAGAAGTCAATAAAATAGTTATAGTCTTTAGGCCGTCGCCCTTTGTGCTCAAGCACACCAATTAGAAGCGCAGGCGAAATATTTTGACGTACGTTACATACAATATATTTCAGCGAGCGAGCGAGCGAGCGAAGCTGACTATCAGGTCGTGTTCAATTGGATTTCAGATATATATAGTGACGTCTATGGAAAAGGGGGGGGGGGGCAATCACTTTCTTTAACAAAAAAATTGAGTTTTTTTATGCTAATAAAAAGCTACAATTTATCTCAACTTAGTGCTAAAATACTGGAGGGTAAAACCTTCGACGTGCAGAGAAACTGGCAGTTGAACTGGGCTGTATTCAGCAAAGCAATTGAACTAGAAATCGAGAAAACATAAATTGAATTTCCACTTCCGGTATAATTAATGTTTCCGTATACTTAACGGCATACTCCGCATACGCAATTAAATCGTACAGCCGCTTTTTAACGGCGACTAACCAAGTTTGCGTACAGTTCTTTTTTGCTTTCAGAGCGTCTCACAGCCTGTCTTGTCGGAATCCTTGGCTACTCTACTCCATGTAGTGGTAAACTTTCAACCAGAGGTAAGCTGTAGATTGCATGCACTATTCTCAAAGCTATGCCGTTTTTTTTTTAGCTGCTAGTTTGAAACTCCGCCCATTCCCCGTTTATTGTACTTCGAGAACGAGAGAATAAAAAGTAGCTTGTCTTTCCACGGCACGCTTGGGATCTTTTAAGTTGTTTCGGCATTTGAAATTTGGCGTAGACTTAGAGTAAAGGTCACTAAGACTAATTCTGCAAAAAACAAAAATAGGAGAAAGAAAGAATTTTTCCTATGACTTACTTCTGGAGCCTATATCTCAATTTCAATTTTTGCGTGAAGTGCCCCCTTTTCCCGTAGACTGTCACATATATAATATGTAGGTATGTATACGTACGTCAAAATTTTTCGCCCGGGCTTCTAATTACGTAAGTTAGGTAAAGCGTTCACAGTTCCAGTATTTTTCAATTAACGAGCACGGAGAATCCTGCTCGGCCTTACGTAACTTTGTTTTAATCAAAAGTTTACAGCTACTCTCTTCTTGAAACAATTGTGAAGTCTTTGTCAAGTTGCGCTTCTTTGCCACTGCTTTCTAAGTTTATTCAGGTAATTCTGTTATTGTTAACTCTTCATGCCTAATCATTGCTATCTTTACCTAAACTCATATATTTACTCGCTTGGTGCGCTCGAATAGCGCAAATGCATGGCGAGCGAGTAAATATATGAGTATGTATAGGTAAAGATGATTTGTGAAGGAAATCGCTAATTAATAGCAATGATTATGCATGAAGTACCTGAATAAACTTAGAAAGCAGTGGCAAAGAAGCGCATCTTGACAAAGACTTCACAATTGTTTCAAGAAGAGAGTAGCTATAAACGTTTTTGTTGAAACAAAGTTGCGTAAGGCATTGCAGCAGGATTCTCCGTTCTCGTTAATTGAAAAATACTGGAACTGTGAACGCTTTACCTAACATACGTAATTAGTCAGCTTCGCTTGCTTCGCTAGCTAGCTGAATTAGCTTGTGTCCACCGACTCACCACTCCTCTCCTCTTAAAATTATTGGGCTATAACAGTAGGCTAGTATAGCTAAATTCATGTAGCTACAAAACCAATACTGAAGTAAAGCTGTAGCACTAACAGAGTTCTGCCAAATTTTATGACGGCAGGCGTGGTTGAAAATCAAACAAGCACTAGATTGATTGACTAGTATCACGTGCTATGTGTTTTCTTGAGCAGTTTCAATAAAGGGGTGGGGCTGAGTTAGTAGACTGTGGACGATCCTCGACTTATACCTAAAGGGCTAAAGCTTTTTTTTCTTCTGGTGAGTTTTCCTAGTTAACTAGCGCATGTTGCAACAGTCAGTGAAAATGCATTTATGCGTGACTTTTAAGTGGAATATGATAACTTGTTTGCGTGAATGATTTAGCTTTTCTTCATGACATTTATATCATTAAAATTTTCATCCAATTACTCAATTCGTTTTGCTCTTCCTCGTGAAAGGTGGCAGGCCAAGAAACTAAGCTGCATAGGATTAAAGACGATGTAAAACCTGTTCCAAAGCATTGTTTTAATAGAGTTGGGCATCCATTGCTTTCTGCAAGACAGAGAGGGATTTGAAAGTGGGTGTAGGCCGTTATATTCTTTAACTACAAATACTAAAACTGAACTGAAGCTATTTCACAAACTACAGAAGTCCTGGCAAATTTGGTGGAAGGCTTGCGAGAAAGACATCTTGTTTAATATACTATTAATACGTGCTACGTTTATTTGAGCTGTCTGAAGAAAGTGTGGAGCTAAGTTATGTCATTTAGTTAAACTGTTCAAGCTTTTCGTCCATTAGGCGAGCTTTCCATGAGGTAACAACAGTCAGTGAAAATGCATTTACTGGCGACTCTTCACGAGTGGGGAAATGTCTTGATAACTTATTGACGTGAAAGTTTAACTCTAAGGTTTGATTCAGTATTTCAGAATTTCTTCATGGCATTAAACGTGTTCCAAAACATAGAGCTAATAGAGCAGCTCTTTATTTGGCTTCCAAGGTTTTTGCTAGACTGTTAAAGCTCTGAAAGTTGTAGAGGGTACAACAGTAAGCTAGTCTAAAGGCCGCTAAATTCATCTAGCTACAAATAAACAGTACTGAAGTGAAGCTTTCGCACAAACAGAATTTTAGTGCGTGGCAGGCGTGGGAGAAAAACAAACAAACACTAGCTTAATATACTAGTATAACGAGCTATATGTTTACTGGAGAAGTCTAAAAAAGGGGTGTGGCTGAGTTAGTGTGCTGTGGACAGTCAGTGACATTTTACCTAAACAAATTTTTCGTTCTTCTGGTGAGTTTTCCAAGTTAACTAGAGCGAGGTTACAACAGTCAGTTAAAATGCATTTGGCCAGTGACTTTTGAGTGGAATGTTTTAATAACTTGTTTGGTGAAGATTAGCTCTTAGGTTTGATTCACAATTTTTCCGTGGCATTTGATATTATTACTTTTTCAATGATGGTGGTTGGCATGATCTGGAAGCTGAATTTGTGAAACATCTAATTCCATTTCTTATTGTCTAGAATAGCAAGCAACTGTTATCTATCAAGTATTCTGAAGTACTAGCACATTGCTGACAATCATTGCAAGTGTGGGTGTGGCTCTCATATTGATACCTGCAAGAGGTAAGTTTAATTAAATATGTAGATAAACTCGGTGTAATGCATTGCTATATACTCAATAAAAAGCTTTGCTATATAGCTAGTAATGCTCAATTTTTCTACAAGCAAAATATAGTAAGTATTTGATGAAGTTATTGAGGCTGTGCAACCTGCATCAAATAAGCATACTCATAGCCAGTCAGTAACCACTGGTACTGCCTTAAATACTGGCTGCTTATAATAGGATATGTGCTTCTGCACAAATAATAGGCAAGACACTGTGTATAATTCAAAAACATTATTTTAAAAAATTCTGACTATCAAAATTACCAGCATCTCCTGACAAAAGACACGAAACTGCTGAAGCATGGCCAAGTTTTAGAATTGAGTATTGGGAAAACTTTTTAATGTTTAGTTTTTTTAACAAGAATTTGTTACTAGCAAAAGAAACTTGGAAGAAGCCTAAAAAGCTAGAATAATAAATTATATTTTTATTTAATATGCAGCTGATATAGTTACTAGTTGCTCCAAAATATTCTTATTTATGCAACAAATATAACACTCTATGTACACTCTCTTACATACACCACTCTATGTACACTCTCTTACATACAACACTCTATGTACACTCTCTTACATACAACACTCTATGTACACTCTCTTACATACAACACTCTATGTACACTCTCTTACATACAACACTCTATGTACACTCTCTTACATACAACACTCTATGTACGCTCTCTTACATACAACACTCTATGTACACTCTCTTACATACAACACTCTATGTACACTCTCTTACATACAACACTCTATGTACACTCTCTTACATATATTTGCCCACACAAGACTTCTTTTGGTGACTTGACATATTTAATGAGTTTATCAAGTAAGAACAGCTATGAAGGACAGCACATTAACCAAGATAATGAACCACCCTCAATTAATGTAATAAAGTTAATTCCTGTTAGTTTATAAGATCTAATTGCTTCTACAACATTCAGGAACAGCCTAATTATAATATTGAATAATTAAATTTCTTTGAATAGTACAGTCATTAAAAAAAATCACCTGATTGAAAAGAGTCCATTTACAACCATATCAAAATCCTTAAACTATCTTGGTAATTAGAGTTAACTAAAAATTTACAAGGCTGTAGAGGTTGACAAACTAGTTATCAATACATTATACACTAATTTATGATTTTGTTTTGGTTGTCAATGGACACTTTTCGGGCTGTGAATATTCTTATTAGTGGTGTTGGGCACGGTATAGACAATTAAGCATACTAAGAATCTCTGATAGTATCTCGCTCACTTCACTTGCTAGCTAATATTGGCGTAATATTTATGTATTAATCATTTTTGAGAACCCGTACACTTCATATTTGAACTTTAATGCAAACAAGTACAAATAATTTCAGTGAGTTCATATTAAATTCTATCATTTCAGGATCAATTAGAGATTAACATTATAAATGCAAAGTATACAGTGAGTAACTTATCTACAGATTTAATTCATAATATTAGGCAAAAAAAATTTGACATTGCAAACAATATTTACTCTATTTGCATAGAGAGTACAATTTATTTATTCGTTATTACACTAAAGTCTTTGTTCAGAAATATTCATATATACACATATTTCATGGGTACAAGCACAGGCAAAGTTAGGGTGTGGCTTCAGGAGGTTGCATGTTTCCCTCTTTCAAATTAATGATATTTATAGCCCCACCTACTTCAAGTAAATGAAGATAGAGTTGAATAAGAAGAGACAATATGAGTTTTTAATGATATTCATGGTTTCAAGACATTAATAGCTTCAGTTACCTTGAGTTTGACAGTGATCACAGCTCACTTCAACTAGCTTGATGCTTCTTGAGATTCCACTTATCAATTGAGCTATGAGAAATATAACTTCTATCACTGGGTGTGGTTTTACACATGAGTGTTTCCAATATTCATGATCTCAATAGGACTTTGGATGAGCTATTCATGAATATCACTATACTGTTAATCCTTTTGTTATTGCTAGTAAATATTATATTCCTGTTATATTGAGATGGTTGGGCTAACAAAATCAGTCTGTAGCAAAGTACTGGAATTACATTGAACAGTTCGCAGATTCCAAAATAATAGATAGCACAAGTATCACATACTTCTATATTAAACAATGGATTCTTATTTATTCTTTTATACTGTATTCCCCTTCTACTAAATAAATAATAAATTAAATTACATCCTCTCCCTTTACTAAATGAATATTTAATTAACTTGCGTCCACCTACTCACTTCTTTCCTCCCCTCTACTAAATGAATATTTAACTAACTTGCATCCACCTACTCACTCCTCTCCTCCCTCTACTAAATGAATATTTAACTAACTTGCATCCACCTACTCACTCCTCTCCTCCCTCTACTAAATGAATATTTAATTAACTTGCGTCCACCTACTCACTTCTTTCCTCCCCTCTACTAAATGAATATTTAACTAACTTGCGTCCACCTACTCACTCCTCTCCTCCCTCTACTAAATGAATATTTAACTAACTTGCATCCACCTACTCACTCCTCTTTTCTCTTTACTAAATGAATATTTAATGAACTTGTGTCCACCTACTCACTCCTCTCCTCTCCCTCTACTATATGACTATTTAATTAACTTCCATCCACCTTGTAGTGAAACAGTCACTACATTATTAGAACTGCATTGAACTATAACTACACTGTTAAAAATGGGGTGTATGGGAATCCCATTTTGGGGTGTCCAGGTAACACTGGCTGTACTACTCCGCATAGGGTGTTTCCATTTCACCTAGAGGAAGTGTTCAGTTACACCCCTGTACACCCTTCATTATACCAAATGGGGTGTTGTGATACGCCCATGTCCAAGTTCTATTACACCCCTATTAGGGCTCATAATGCACCAAATATGGTGTTATTGATACTCTACCAATGGAGTGTTGTGATACTCCCTTAAACTAGCTACTACAACACTCCAAATGGTGTTCTACAATCCTCACTTTATAGCCATATATTTTAGTGTGTAAAATTTATTCCAGTAATCAGCAAATGCAATAAATATTAGTCCGTGATGTGACATTGTATCTGTGTGATAGGTGAAGAATTAACTGTTCATGAATGAATGAAGATGCTCACGACTTCTTCATACAGCCAGGATGATTTGAACTGTTCATCACTCATGTCAGCTGTGATCTACAAACAGCAACAATAAACAAAAAACAACAAAACATAATGGTAATTGACTTCGGATATTCCATACCCTTGCCCAAATCTCAGCATGTCATACTTTTTTCAAAAGTAAATTTAAATAAAACATATATTGTACTTGTTTAAAAATGACGACAACAACACAATAGTAATGTTTAGAAGACAATAAGGACCCAACTTCGTTTATTATTCCATGGACATAATTTGACACTCAAGTCATGTCCCACACTTTCTCTTGAAGTCTTTATGAAGTTCATCCACACTTTCATTTAACCTATTAGTATCATATCAACACTATATGATTGGAAACATTCTACTAAGTGTCTTTTGTATTGATACCCACTTGTGTACAAACTGACTGTTCAGTTCCCTACCAGTCTTACTGCACACTTCATGTAATAGCTAAGAACAAACTAAAATATTTCTCTCTCCTCCCCACCATACACTCACACTATGACGATCAAATAATTTTCAAATATAGCTTAAGCAAGGATCCTTTACCAATAAGAAGTGCCCATGATACAGACCTTTATGAAGTGCCTGTGACCCTTTACCAACATGAAGTGTCTATAACACAGACCTTTATAAAGTGCCTGTGACCCTTTACCAATACAAACATGATACAGACCTTTATGAAGTGCCTATGACCCTTTACCAACATGAAGTATCTATAATACAGACCTTTATGAAGTGCCTGTGACCCTTTACCATCTATAACACAGACCTTTATAAAGTGCCTGTGACTCTATACCAACATGAAGTATCTATAATACAGACTTTATAAAGTGCCTGTCGCCCTTTACCAATACAAAGTGCCCATGCTACAGACCTTAAAGATGACCCTTTACCTACATGAAATGTCTATGATACAGATCTTTCCAAGGTCCTACAGGATCAGAAATTGTTTACCTAAGTGCCTATAATACAAACCTTTTTAAAAATAGTCCAAGTCTATAAAGTGTATATAACACAGACTTTACCAAGTGGAATCAGAAAACTTTATTAAGTAAAGGTTCACTGAAGTCATTTTATAGGGACCTTCAGTGGGATCAGAAACAGAACTGTATACAAGTGCTATATGATTGTATAGGCTGCCTGTGACCCTTTACCAACATGAAGTGTCTATAATACAGACCTTTATGAAGTGCCTGTGACCCTTTACCAACATGAAGTGTCTATAATACAGACCTTTATAGAGTGCCTGTGACCCTTTACCAATACAAAGTGCCCATGCTACAGACTTAAAGATGTCCCTGTGACCCTTTACCTACATGAAATGTCTACGATGCAGATCTTTCCAAGGTCCCACAGGATCAGAAATTGTTTACCTAAGTGCCTATAATACAAACCTTTAGTCTATAAAGTGTATATAACACAGACTTCACCAAGTGGAATCAGAAAACTTTATTAAGTAAAGGTTCACTGAAGTCATTTTATAAGGATCTTTAGTGGGATCAGAAACAGAACTGTATACAAGTGCTATATGATAGTATAGGCTGCCAATTGTTGCCTACACGGTCTATCAAGCCGCTTATTTCATTCAATCAATCAAACTATAGCTTACAACAAATTACTGCTGTTAATCTAGCTCCACAATTATAGAATTTACGCTAAATTGGATAGCCGTAAGTTACTAGAAATTTGCCCCTACCCCACTGTGGGCCTGCCCACATGAGATCTTTATCAATGTTAAGTTTTGTAGTCAGAAGTATTTTTGTTGAGTTTTATGGTCATGTGCAGTAGGTAGCGGTAGCGTGTGTATGTGTGTTAGCAAGGATTGTACGATCACAAGACCAGAACATTGCAGCATTTTGTGTGAACAGTAGGCGGGAGTTTGTGTTAGTATTTAAGTTGTGTGTCTCGTGGTTCGAGTTAGTTCTATGTCATCTCAATTCGCTGTGACCTATTCCTTCGGGCGGGTATGGTTCGCCGGGTAGTCAGCAGGAGGCATACACTCTGGTGGCAGCAACTACTTTGCTGTCTCCAGGTGCGAGCGAGAGAAGGGAGCGAGTAATCCAGACCTAATCAAGCCCACACCCACATCATTCTAATTTAATACAGATAATAACGTTATCAATAATATATGGCAATTTAAAAATAGTAATGTTTAGGTAAGCACTCCCTATGAATATTCTAGAACACATCTGCTCGGTAAGGAATGTCTTGTCACAACAACGTAAATCAGATATATGGTAAAGGGTTCCTCATCTAAACAGGTACTTGAACCTGGTCAACCAAATAAATGGTAAAGGGTGTGTTGTCACAATAAGGTAACACAAGTACTTGGTAAAGGGTTCCCGATCCTACATCAACCAATTTCATGGTAAAGGGTGCCTTGAATATTTAGTAAAGAATTCCTAAAACCTTGTAAAATATTGAGGTTGTGTCACAGGCATTTGGTCAACCGTAAAGTATGTCAAATACAGTAACCCACAGTCTAGAACTTGGTAAAGGGTCCCTAATTCCAATTAACAGGCCAATATTCACCAGGACTCACATTTAGTCAGCAATCACACGTTAGGTATCTGACAAGCATAAAGTATTTAAACAGTTATTGTTGGAGTGAGAGAGTTGACATTCCTGTGATAGGCACTATTAAAGGTGTATCTTAGTTACTAGGCTAATCCTACATATATCACAAGGAGTCTAGCCATCATGGTATTTGGTAAAGGTCACCAATCCTAAAAGAGGTGACATTTCAATATATTGGTATAGGGTGTCTTGTCAATAGACATGTTATACTAACGAACTCTCAATTTTTTGTGCCACATGATGCACAGTTTTCCAACCAATGGTCACTAATGAATATTAGCCTCTCCACTCTAACATTATAAGTGATCATCATGCAACCTTTGTGCACATTCTCTTATAATTCAAATATCAGCTACAAAATCCAAGCACAAAGTGTGTGGAGGTACTCTGCTAACTAGAAAAACGGAATCTCACCGTTAATATAGAAGTGCAGCATGTATCTGCCGTTACTAGAATCATTTGAGGGCTATTCCACAGTGTCAGCTGTCCAGTGGAGGTGCACTGTAGAGGAGTAAAGTCAGACCTATTCAGACTTCTATATTCATAAGCTCCAGTGTCCTCTTAGCTCCATCAATGCTGCAGATAGCATGGTGGAACTCCCAACAGCCTGAAAAATAGAGATGGGAAAAAGAAGTTAATAAAAGTAACCTCAAGATGTGTTAGACTCCTGATTCTAAATATAGCCCAAACATGTGCCTGCATGCATAAAAGGTCATCAAACACTCCTGACTTGAGTAAATATGAATGTGTGCTAAAATAAAATATGCATTCACAATTTAGAAGTAGCTAGCTACTGTCTACTACTACATAATGACTGCCAAATTTTTGAACCAATATCCCAGCAGATTTATTCAGCATATATTCTGGGGGCTGCATCTATGATGCTGAGGCTTCTCTTTACTGCTGTAAGATACTAATACAATTTTCAATCAATACTTTCTTTCACTGGTCATTAAAAAGTTGCAGCTATCCGAAGTCAAACTCAAACATTATACAAATAGCGCACACCGTCACCACAAATTATGATAGTTCACCCACACTAAATCACTACCACTAAAAAATTACTTCATCTCAATCACATCTCTCTTCTGGGGGGCTCCGTCGAACCTGACCTTCACCATTATCATCTGCCTCGTACAACAACACTCACACCACCGCGCACAAAATACGCGAAAACTGGAGAATTTATACCATACAAGCATCACGGACAATTATTGGTAAAGGGTCTTTGCTGGGGAGAAAAGGGCGTGGCTGCACTACGAGAGCAATAAAAGAAACGTTGCAAACTTACATGAGACATCGGAGGAAAACCGCTCACCTGGAAGCATCATTTACAATTTTTAGGTAGGTTTTGTCTCAGGTGATTTATACAGGTGTGGGTAGGGGGGGGATTTTGTAGAGTTAATTTAGCCAAATGATAATATTGAAGTCAGACATGAAAACAGGACAAACTATTATGAATTATGCACCTCAACTTTATAAAAGAAGTATTTTACATTTTAAACGAACTAACAGTACAGTAAAACTGTGGTTTTTCATATATCTTTTTAATTTTTTTCTTAAAATGTTTTGTCAGGGAAAAAGTATGGAGGGTGAACGAAATGGGATGGGGGTGGGGGGAGGGAATCCCAACATTGCCATAGTCTCTATGAAACCCCGCCTTTACCTACCCCTATGCTGGGAAATATGTGATATAATTAGAACATAGTTCTGATTCAAATCTCC
>WLWD01002682.1_pt1 | contig 70821 bp, 36 predicted proteins | sample 6712731 | NCBI WGS metagenome assembly WLWD01 (sample SAMN12718690, study PRJNA576275) | sponge metagenome | isolation source: marine sponge | host: Mycale hentscheli | place: New Zealand: South Island, Marlborough, Capsize Point | collected 2014-11-01 | reverse complement strand
GCAGAGAGAGAGAGTGAGGAGGTGAGGGAGGAAGTGAGGGAGAGAGAAAAGGTGAGGAAAGAAGTGCAGCAGAGGGAAGAAGTGCAGCTGAGGGAAGAAGTGCAACAGAGGGAAGAAGTACAGCAGAGGGAAGAAGTGCAGCAGAGGGAAGGAGTGCAGCAGAGGGAAGGAGTGAAGCCGAGGGAATAAGTGTAGCAGAGGGAAGGAGTGCAGTAGAGGGAAGGAGTGCAGCAGAGGGAAGAAGCACAACAAGGAGAACAGTCCACAAGCCGTAATATAAAGATTAACATTGGCGGAGGCAATCCCAAACTAAGCTCCAACCTAAAGCATTCAAAGGCTAGCCTGAAGAAATTGTACAAATCTAGGCTTACCTACAAGAAAAGTTGGGAGGAAAAGTATCCCTGGGTGTATTGTAACAATCCAAAGGAAGGAATGTTTTGCCGGTTATGTCAACAATGGGGGAAACCTCCTTCAACTGCACGCGGTTGGTGGACTACACGGGGCATGATAGACCGGAACCTTCTCAAACAGCACAATGATTCCATGTGGCACAGAGATTCCGTCATCCTATCAAAGATGGCTGCACAGCCTAATGTTGTTGAACTCCAAAATGCTCAAGCTTTGCGTTTGGCAGAAGAAGAGAGGGTTAGGAATAGGGTACTTCTCACTAAGCTTCTGAGATCAGTTTATTTTCTGGCAAAGAACAATATTCCTCATACCACTTCATATTCAGATCTTGTCGACCTTCAAATTGCCAATGGTGACCAAATTCTTGAACAGCATGTGACTAGAGGACCTTCCAATGCCTAGTATACCTCTTCATACTCATGTAGATCATTTCTTGCAGCAATTGACAAGTGGCTTGATCAAAGACTCGTGAAAAGTTTGATATTGAGCCCCTACTTTTCAATTCTAGCAGATGAATGTGAAGATGTTACAACGTGTGAGGAGCTTTCCATATGTTGTCGGCGGCTAGTTAATGGTAGGCCAGAAGAACACTTCGTGACCATTTTACATATTACAGCAACAGATGCAGCAAGCATTACCAAGACTCTGAACAGTTTCATACTGGAGAAGCAGTTAGACTATAGAAAACTGGTAGGACAAGCTTATGATGGTGCTGCTGTTTTTTCAGGAAGTAAAACTGGTGTTCAAACTAGAATGGGAATCAACTCGGCTCATGCGCTCTATTTTCACTGTGCCTGCCATAGATTACAACTTGCTAGTATCCAAGTTGCTGAAATCACTTGTGAGATCAAACAAATATTTGGCATGATGAGCAACCTCTGGAAACTATTTTATTACTCTCCTAAAAAGGCCGAAACTCTTAAAGAAGTTCAATCTGCCCTTCAACTACCTGAACTGAAGATCGTCAAGCCCAGTGATACCAGGTGGTTGTCACATGAACGCTGTATGCGAGCCATAAAAAAAGAGCTCGCAGCATTGATCATTACTTTGCAACAACTGTATGAAGCAACAGGTAATGCAGAAGCTCTGGGTTTATGTTCTCTTCTTTCTTCCTATGTGGTCATCTCAGGAATTGTTTTTCTTGCTGAGGTAATGGACACTATGGCCAAGATAAATGCAGCTATACAAAGGAAGATTGTTGATTTCAGCAAAATACCTTCACATAAAAAAATTCTCATTGATGAGCTGACAAGTCTTAAAAGTGAAGAGTCAGAGGGTGTTCTACTGTTCAGTCAACAATTGACAAGTTGAGAGAAGAACATGACATTGTTGTTGATGCACAAATTCACGGATCTAGATCAAGATCAGCAAGGATCAGCACTATTCAACAATATAGGGACCGTGTTGCTATTCCATAATGTTTGGATAGCCTGCTCGACAATATTAACAGAAGGTTCACAAATGACTCAGTGAAGATATTGTCAGCTACTTCATTGTTTGATCCCACAAAGTTTCCTGCCGAAGAACGACAAATCCTGACTTATGGTCTTGAAGAGATCAGAATTTTGGCAGATTTCTATGGCAATGATGCTACTGTGGAATATGATGGCACAGTATTCACATCTTCTCCTTTGATAAATCGAGACGAACTTCTGTCAGAATGGAAAACATTTAGGAGGGCACTTGTACAAGAAAATAAATCCATCATGTTGAGAAATCCATGACCTACTTTGCAAGACATACTACAGTCAATGCAAGAGCATGAAGCATATGAAAGCATTTTTCCTCAAATGTTCTGCCTGATGAACATACTACTTTCCATTTCAATGAGCACTGCCACAGTTGATAGGTCATTTAGCCTAATGAAACTGCTGAAGAATAGGTTAAGAAATAAACTTTCTGATGTTTCCTTAGCTATATTGTTGAGAATTGCTATGGAAGGGCCTGAACTTACTGACATTGATTTTGAGGAAATTTTTAATATTTTTAGACTGCAGAACAGAAGAATTCATTTATAAATTAGTTTGACAACTTACATGAACTTACTTACATGATTTCCTTACAATTACATTGTTAATTCTGATTTTTATATTTCTATTTTTGATTTTGTTTTTTGTATGTTTTAATAAAAGTTATAGGTGAAAATCATAGGTGGGGGGAAACTATGCTCAGGGGGGATATCCCTGGGTTCCCCCCCCCCCCCCCCCCCCCTCAGTATCAAACTCAGCACTACTAGAGATGTTATTGTTCTTCCCCAGTCCCTCAGACCCAAGTGTTAGCTCTGGCACAGACCACTCTGACCACTTTGGCATAGTTAATACCAGATCAATAATAAATCAGTGTTTCACTTGGCCTGGTCTTGCATCTGATGTTAGGGCATACGTACAAGCTTGTGATATCTGTCAGAGATTAAATTCAAAGTCTAAACCTGCTAGCACCCTTAATGGAAGTAGATGTAATCACTGAAGGGTGCGAGAAAATAGCTCTAGATGTGGTTGGGAAGCTCCCTAGGTCCAAAGTTATATCTTGACTGCCATGGATCTGGCCACTCACTTCATGTTTGCATTTCCTATGAAACGTTTCACAGCTGAGGAAACAGCTACTAATTTTCTCAAAATAATTCGTGATGTTGGTATTCCTAACCAAATTTTAACCGACCAAGGTTCTAACTTTATGAGCAAGGTTTGATACGGAAGGGGGGAACACTGGGATTCCCACCCCCCCCCCCCCCCAGCAGAGGCTTCCCCCCCCCCCCGCAAGCAGAGATTTTTCCCTCTCCCAAACGGAGTTGTTTTTCCCAACTAAAGTCCTATTGTCCTTCTTCAATTGATATAAATTTGGTACATTAATACATTAATTAAATATTAGTATCTGATGTTCATCAATGGACTGGTAAATAGTTCCAAAGTTACAATAAAATACGTCTGTTTTGCTGTCCAAAAATAGCCAAAATTTCTTCAAAGTTAACCTTAGTCAGTTCGGGACCCTCAATAACTACCCTCATGAGTACTGCTAGAGAAACATCTGAAAGATGACTACGCAGCCTGTTCTTTACTAATTTCATCTGGCTGAATGATCGCTCAACGGTAGCAGTACTCACAGGAATAGCAAGTAGTATGTTCATAAAACTAAACATTTGAGGGAATATCCAATAATAGCCTTTTAACTATCACATTTTTGCATTGATTGGAATAAATCCTGCAAACTGGGTCGTGTTTCTTTTGCCTGGACAACAAAAGCTTTTTCCTGTATCAATGCTCTCCTGAATGTTTTCCATTCAGATAGAAGTTCTTCTCGGTCAAGAACAGCAGGGGATGTATGTATTGTTCCATCATATTCTACAGAAGCATCATTGCCATAATAGTCTGCAAGTGTATTAATTTCCTCAAGACCATATGATGTAATTTGACTTTCTTCAGTAGGAAATTTGGCAGGATTGAAAATTGCAGCAGCAGACAATACCTTGACAGCCTCGTCCGTAAATCTTTGATTGATATTCTCAATCAAGCTGTCCAAGTAGGGCATAGCAATTTTTTCCCTGTATTCATGAAGAAAGTTCAAGCTGTCTGATTTTAAGTGAGATGATCTTCGCCTGTGTTCACTGACAAATCATATTCTTCTTTCAACTTTGTAATTGTTGTTTGAACAGATGTATACCACTCAGACCCTTCATTTATGAGACTTTTGAGCTCTTCAAGGAGAAATTTCATAAATGAGGGTATTTTGCTGAAATCAGCTATTTTTGTTTGCATTGCTGCATTTATTATAGCCAGAACGTCCAGCACTTCAGAAAGAAGGATAATTCCTGAAATGATTGTATGAGAACAAAGGAGAGTGCTCAAACCAAATGCTTCGGCATCACCTGTAGCTTTGTAAAGCTGCTGCAATGTAATATTCAGTGCAAGAAGCTCCTTCTTTATTGCTTTCATGCAACACTCATGTGACAACCACCTGGTATCACTTGGCTTGACAATTTTTAATTCAGGAAGCTGAAGAGCAGATTGGATTTCTTTAAGAATCTTCTCCGCTTTCTTGGGAGAATAGTAAAATAGCTTCCAAATATTTGTCATCATGCCAAACACCTTTTTTATCTCAGGATTTCTCTCCGCTGCTTGAATGCTGGCTAATTGCAACCTGTGACAGGCACAGTGAAAGTAAATTGCATGGGCTGAATTTGTGCGTATTCTCATTTGAACTTGAACACCTGTTCGTCTTCCCGAAAACACAGCAGCACCATCATAAGCCTGTCCCACAAGTTTCTGGTAGTCCAGCTGCTTCTTTGTTATGAAAGTGTTGAGGGCATCAGCAATTGTTGCAGCATCAGTTGCTTTGATGTGCAATAGTCATGAAGTGTTCTTCTGGCTTGCCATCAACTAGCCAACGACAGCATACAGAAAGCTCCTCACAAGTAGTAATATCTTCACACTCATCAGCTAGCAAGGAAAAGAATGGACTTGATAATAAGCTTTGTGTAAGCTTTTGGTCCAGCAATTTGTCGATTGCTGTTAGGAGTGATCTACACGAGAAAGACGACGTATACTGGGCATTAGAAGGACCACCAGTAACGTGCCGTTGAAGAAGCTCATTGCCATTGGCAATTTGATGATCAACAAGAGCTGAATATGTTGTAGTGTGAGGAATTCTGTTTTTGGCAAGGAAATATACGGATCTCAAAAGTTTGGTGATAATATTCCTATTCCTAGCTCTTCGTTCTGTTTCTTCATGCAATGATTGTGCATTCTGCAGTTCAACAACAGTACGTTGTCCTCCTGTCTCTTTGATGCCATAACAGAATCTTTGTGCCATTGTGAGTTATTATGCTGTTTTTGCAGCTCAGTAGATGGTTCCAGTCACTGATGCCTCTAGTAGTCCATCCACCACGTGCAGTCAAAGGCGCTTTCCCCCATTTTTGACACACTTTGCAAAACATTCCCTCCTGAGGATTATTGCAAATGACCCAGGGGGTTCTTCTCCTCCCAGCTCTTTTTATATGTCAGCCTCGACTTGTAAATATTTTTCAAATTTGCCTTGGAGTGTCTTGCACTGGATGCCACTGAAGTAATGGTGGTACAACTGCCAGGCATTGTTTGCACTTCAGACTGGAGTTCCAGCTGAACTTGAACACTCTGCTGGACTGGAACACTCTGCTGGACTGGAACACTCTGCTGGACTGGAACACTCTGCTGCACCTGAACACTCTGCTGAACTGGAACAGTATACTGGACTGGAACACTCTGCTGGACTAGAACACTCTGCTGGACTGGAACACTCTGCTGGACTGGAACACTCTGCTGGACTGGAACACTCTGCTGGATTGGAACACTCTGCTGCACCTGAACACTCTGCTGAACTGGAACACTCCGCTGGACTAGAACACTCTGCTGGATTGGAACACTCTGCTGCACCTGAACACTCTGCTGAACTGGAACACTCTGCTGGACTGGAACACTCTGCTGGATTGGAACACTCTGCTGCACCTGAACACTCTGCTGAACTGGAACACTCCGCTGGACTAGAACACTCTGCTGGATTGGAACACTCTGCTGCACCTGAACACTCTGCTGAACTGGAACACTCTGCTGGACTGGAACACTCTGCTGGATTGGAACACTCTGCTGCACCTGAACACTCTGCTGAACTGGAACACTCTGCTGGAATTCTTTAACAGCTTGAACTAGTTAACTTTGATCCCCTGTTTATCATAGTCAGATTTGCTTCTTTTACATTCATGGTCTCACCCTTCGGATTCATGAAATCTCTTTTTAGAACAGAATCTTCTGATATCCATTACAACACTATTGCCTCTTGCTCAGTGTAAAGGTGAAACCAATCTAATGTAGTGCAGCTGCTTACTAAATACTTTAACAGCCCATGATTAACACATGCCAATAATGGGTGGTGGGGGGCTAGAGCTAATCTGTAAATTCCCATGATTAAAACATGTTGTAATAACGAACTAAGAAAATTTTGAAAAAAGTTGTTGCATTGCCCCATCTTCAATCTTGCATAGTTTAGTGAGATAATTTTGATATATTTTCAAAATATTTAGCCAGAGTTATTACTTTTCTTCTCCTAAATAAATGTTCTCCTATAAATTTAAATATGATATTTTCATTAATTGTACACCTCGTAAATTGCCCATTCAAAAATGTACAGGGAAAATCGGTAAAATAGCATGGCTGAAGTTGAAATAGTACAGTTACCAAAGTGAAATAGTACAGATAAGTGCGCACGCGTGGAGTAGTTAGCCTTGGAAACGCCAGCATTTTTGCTAAAAAGTTTGTTTGAATTAATGGTGATCTAATGTTAGGATGTAGATGTACTATTAGCGAGTGATAGCATGAGTAAACCGTGGTATTAGGGATGAATAGCACACGTCAAAAGGAATAAATAGCACTCGCCTTCGCCTTGTGCTATTTCAATCCTGAATACCACGGTTACCCGCGCTATTACTCATACAAACTTGAAAAACTAGTTTAATGGAGACAGACACACACACAATATGTATCTAGTAATGTTATTCAACCCCCCCCCCCCCCCCCCCCCCTTCATCCTCTTCTACAATTTTTTTTGTATATATATATGCATATCTGTTGTGTGTTACCTCCAATACATTGGATAGATAACTTACATTCTCATAACATGACTCACAATGATAGTACTACTTGGGGTTCCTTTTTCTTGTATTTTTTCCCCTATCACTTTTTCTTTTCCAAGATATAAAAAAGTTCAGAATGTATGCACATCTATTAGACTCACCGACCTGTGACATTCATGTTTCCCCCCCCCCCTAGTCAAAAATCCTGTATCTAACCCTGATGAGTTGGGTTGTGAAGCATGTGACTGATAAGCTTGCTATTAATAGAATACGCACCTCACCATACCATCCCGAGTCAAACGGTCAACTTGAGAGATTTCACTCAACTCTCAAATCTGTGATCAGAAAATGCATCGATAATAAACGTAATTGTCCTGATGTACTTGACCTAGCTATATTTTATTTAAGGAACATGCCTCATAGAATTTCTGAGTATACCCCATTTGAGCTCCATTATGGGCTAGAGACCCCTCATATTCTTGCCACTCTGAAATCGTTTTGGACTGACCCTGGCAAGCAACCTGTTAATGTTACTCAATACATGTCAGACTTGCAAAATAATTTGAATACCATATTGCAGTCCATGAGTGTGCGTATGAATGAAGCTAGATTGAGAGAAAGTGAAAAAAGAGATGGTGGCACCCTTAGAACTTTTGCTGAAGGTTCGCTAGTCCTTTGGAAAACTCCTGGTCTTGGCAAAGCCTTTGCTATTTCATGGGAAGGTCCATACTAGGTAGTTAGCCAGGTCACCCCTGGACTTATAAAGTTTCTTGGAAGGATGACACCAAGACTCATTACAAAGTCATACATATTAATCAGCTCAAGCCATACACTGATGAGCCTGATAGTCACTGTCACAAGGTTCTGACTGTTTCAGAGGAGTGTGCTGAGTATGACCCTGAGTATATTATCCCTGATCATTTTATGGGTGAGAATCTCTCTCCTGATCAGAAGTCATTGATAGAAAAGTTTTATTCCCATAATGCATCCTGCCTCACTGACATTCCAGGGGAAACAAATATTACCACAATGTCTATTCACACCACTAGCAATGTCCCGGTTTGGTCACCTTCCTACACCATTTCTTTTAGTGTCCAGGGTAAGTTCATGGAAGAGCTTGATTCACTCTTGTCTGCTGGTATTATTGAGCCTAGCCAGAGTGAGTGGTCCTCTCCCCCTATTCCAGTGAAAAAAAAAGACGGATCTATCCGGATAGTTGTCGACTATCGCAAGTTAAACTCTGTGACAATTCCTATGCCATTCTATATGCCTTCAACGGAGGAAATCATATCAAGTCTTGGAAATGCAAAGGTAATGTCCAAGCTAGACTTGGCAAGGGGTTTCCACCAGGTCCCAGTAGAAGAAGCCAGCCATGATCTGACCACATTCTCTTGTAAATTTGGAAAATACAGGTACAGGAGAATGCCATTTGGGTTGAAAATGCAGCTAGTGTCTTTCAGCTGCTTATGCAATGTCGCTTGCAAAATGTGGAGAGGTTCGCTCTTGCTTACACAGATGATGTAGTTGTGTTCTCAAATTCCTGATGAACACTTAAACAACTTACAACTTGTGTTTGATCGTACTAAGTTATTTAGTCTCACCGTTAAACCTTCTAAATGTCGTTGGGCTTGCACAAAATTTGAATTTCTGGGTTACATCGTTGGGGCAGGATCACTGTCTATTCCAGAAGCTCAGATCGAACAATTTCGTCACTACAAGCAGCCACGGACAAAGAAACAACTTCGAAGTTTAGTTGGTTTGTGTGGTTATTTTCGAAAATTTATTCCATCCTTTTCTGATTTGTATGCTCCACTAAATTTGTGTCTGACTAAAACCTCACCTGACATTCTTGTGTGGACCACGACTATAACTGACTCATTTAATTCTATTATTTCTGCTATTTGTAATCATACAGAGTTGTGCATTCCATCATCCAATGTTATTTATGTATTGTGTTGTGATGCATCTTCTTATGGGATTGGTGGAGTGTTGTGTGTCTGCAGGTCTGATGAGGAAATTCCGGTATCCTATTATTCAAGGCAGTTACTTGATAGAGAGACCAGGTACAGCGCCACTGAACTGGAAGCACTGGCTGTGCTTAACTCAGTAAAGCACTTTGCACTCTACCTCTATGGACGCCATTTTTCAGTGAAGACTGATCACAAGGCACTGACGTCATTATTCTCCTCGACAACCCTCAACAATCGTCTGTGGAGATGGAGACTGCAACTACAAGACTTTGACTTCTCCATTGAATACAGACCTGGAGCAGAGAACCTCATCCCAGGTTAGGTTTAGTGTGTGACTGTATAGTGTGTGAGTGTATAGTTGAGTATCTAGGCAAGGATGGTCACAAGCTTCTTGAAGGGGGGGGGGGGGGGGGGGGGGGGGGGGGGGAGATGTGGTGTATAATGGACACCAACATTAATTAATTGTTTAAGTTTCCACCCATATATTGACTCTGATGTACTTCCCATGTCCTTCCTCAGTAATTATTTAATTATGAACTATTCTATTTCTATATAATATTTATATATCTTTTTGTGGTGCTTAGTTAGCATGTTGACCCTTGACCTTATCAGATTGTTCGGCCATGGTGAACAGCAGTATGATTTACCACTTCCAGACATAAACAGTTAACCGTAAAAAATTTTCTACACACTAGCTAAACAACAGCAAATGGGATATTCAGCAATCTTGCAGGTATAGAGTTGTACCCGCTTTTGTCCCGACTTCGGGTGGCCACGCAGCCATGGCCGCACCACTATTTTGATAAAAGGAGGCAAGGCTCATAATGACTCTAGTGGTCATTGTGGCAATGTCTTCTGCGGGGAATAAACAGCCAATACCGACCATTTTGGAAGATATTGCCGAAACTCCGCAACTGCCTTGTCCTCCTTTATTTTTCCGAGCTATCTTTTGGAAAAACAAACATAGTTCAGTGGTCGTTGGTTCGATTTTTTGAGAAGTGGCCTTTTAGCACTATAAGAAGTCTGCTGACGTAGTTTTGCTAAATACGCTTAAATTTGTTTATAGAAAACAAAGCAAAGACTGCTAAAAGTCAGCTAGACCAGGCATATGTAAGTTCTAATTTTAAATGGTTGTTTGCTTTTATGTCCAAGTGGCTGTTAGCTATACACTATATAATAAGTGACTAATTTGACTTGGTTCATTAAACTTCAAAACTGTATAATTCACTGACAAGAGGGTGTAATTAAGTGGGTGTGGTTAAGTGGCTGCATCAATCTGATTTGGCTTCCTACACCTCTGGGTTAAATAATTGTACACCAGTCTGATTTTATTAGTTCCACCCAATTATTTTAAAGAACTGTTACATACCATTTCCTATCCACAACTGGCCCAACATTGGTCTTCTAATCTGTTCCCATTCAATGACTGAAGCTTCCAGGTGGTGGGCTCTTCCAATAGACTTGTTTCAATCATCTCTAGTGCCTATTTGAAGACTCCTGTACCCTTCTGGCTTGACCCTAGAAGCGCAAACCAATGACTAGCCACGACTATTAGGCAGGTATTATTTAGAAAAAGAAAATGAGCCGCTATGGTGGGGCATTATGTAGAAATGGCAACAATTTTAACAGTTGCTATGGTTTCCAGCTCAAATTCTTGGTTTCTCTGTGCATGTGCGTTTGTACTGGGTGCCAATTTGGCCCCTTCAAACGAAGCCGGTGAGTGCCACTAATTTCCCTGTCCTGAATAGGGGATCGGGTAAAACTGGAATCTTTCCTGGCCCATGCGCGTAGACGGGTCGCAACCTCCCCCAAAAAGTGCCTATTATAGCCACACCTCTCTCCAACCAGTCCTTTCCACCCACGCAGTGAGCTCCATTTTGCTTTCTAGGACACCATCCTTACAGAGCGTGGGCCTTGAGCTGTTGTAGCTGTGATCGAGTTTCCGACGTCGCTGGACAGGTTAGGGAAAGCATTTAGTGTTGTTCAGACTTCCCATTTAAGTACTCTATTCAGAGCTGGGGTGACTGGTGTTTTAGTGAAGCATAAGCATGTCAGCATGTGTAAGAAGAAGCTGCTGATGATACTGGCTTAACTGTGCAACAAGTAGTAGTAAGTTTTGAAGATATGGCTTAGTATAGAATGGCTATATTATTTATTTGGTTTAGAATTATGTGAAGGAGAAATAGTAGAAGATTAAGCATTCCAAAAATACTGAATCAGTGAAGACTTTTCAAGATACCTTTGACGTCCTGGCGGAATTTTCAACAGGAATAGACAAAATCAAATGGTTAGATGAATTGATATTTAATAGTACAATGTAAGGTTTTCTTTAATTATTTAGCCATTCTCGGCTGAAATAATGATAATAGCAAATTTTTCTCGTTCAATAGAAAATATCGTTAATTAAAACTTGACCCGATGTTTTGACGTCTTGCCTAAGTCCTCTTCAGGAGTCAACAGAGGTCGAACTCTCCATAGTGATATGATAGCACAATGTAAACAGCAAAATTTCTGGAGGGCACGCTTACTGTTTATTATACCTTGGAGGGTGATTTGCATGCAACATAGACAGCCAGCATCCTGGAAGCTCTAAATCTATGTCTCTGTTTTATTTATTCATTTATTTTGTCTTTTTGCAAGAAGGAGCAGGTTGGTATGATCCAGGGCTCCACTAGAGTTATATATTAAGCTAGATAGCCGCCGGCTTCCTCCTCAGGATCGAGTTGGTTATCTGTGATAATTCCTCAAACACATGATTTAGCTTGTATGTAATTGGTGAGTGAGACAGACACTTACAGGGGTTACGCAATCAAGATTCCTTGGTGTATTTATTTTAATGACGATTCAGTCATTCTCGGCTGAAACAATTATAATAATAGGAATTGTTCTCGTTCTAACAGCCAATATTATATTAATTAAAACTTAACCCAGTTAAGTTTTAATTAACATAATATTGGCTGTTAGAACGAGAAAACTAGCTCTTGTTTATTTATTTATTTATTTTTTTTTTACTTATTAATATGGAACATGCGACGCCCTATTTTTGCCCACGTCACCAGTTACATAAGTTGGTAAATCGTCTTGATAAAATAAAGAATTGGATCTGCCAAACAGTGAGTGGCGGGTCCAAGCTAATTGGAGCAGACCTAAACACATGAACTTTTTTGTTTTATTGGCGAGTGTATGAAGCAAGCGAGACACTTACAGGGGTAACACAATTGAAAATTGGGGATGTTTGTTTGTTAATATATATGTTTGGACGTACGTTTGTCATTTGTACTTTGAACCTCTCGTATTTTTGTGTTAACTCGGCATTCGACAAACTTCACTAAACAGATTCCTCTGGTTTATTGATCATTACCCGTATCATCCTAGAAATTGAATTGTTTACCGCTTTGAATTATTTTGCGGGTACAGTTAGAACTCAAAACCTTTCGGGAGTTCCATTTCTATTCTAGTTGGTGGCGGTGGTAAGTTAATAGCTATTTGTCATAATTATAAGCCCTACGCAACAGTATTGACTTGAAAATTTATTGTCCACTAGACTAACCACAGAGGTAAGCCTTGCACAGGTATGTTCTGTTAAGTGTGAAAGTATTGTGCATTACAACTACTACTTAGCTAATGAATATCACAAAGAAACACATAAATAACGTGACTTGTTTTTATTGCTTTTTTTTTCAATTCAAACAGTTGCAGGGTGTGGTTACTATGGCTTTGAATCCCCTTTACCTTATATACGTAATTCAAAACTCCATTTTTTTTTAAATAGCATGAGTGTAAATCAATCGTTTAACGATAGTATAGCTTTAGGCTCGCTCGCTATTTGTGCTCAGGCACATCACTAGTTAAAAAAGCATAGCAGACCCAGCAGCACTATATTTTTTTTCTTTGTCTTTGTATTATGCCAAGGCCTGTAGCTCATACTGGTTTGTGTGTAGACGTACATATGTCATGTTGTACTTTGACCCTCGCTTTTTTGTGTTAGCTAGTTGTCGACCTAGATAGCAGGTTTTGACAAGAAAAATGGTCCAACATTACAAATTGTAGCAGTGAGGGTCCCTCTGTAGTACTGACTATAAAAAGTGCACCATGTACTGGGAAGTATAGAGTAAACAGACAAGTGTTTTTGTGATCATGTCGATGTATGTGACTGTCCACAGGAGATCATTCATAATACAGCAGTCATGATTGTAAGGAAGAGATCGTAGAATGTATACATATGTGACATGCACAGATCACACTGCTTGCGTAACTAGTATTGCATCCCAACATGAAGAGGGAAATACTTGTGCACGGTCAACATCCGATGAGTCTGGTCGTAAAGGCTGGCCTCTCGGTTGTTGTCTGAGACTTCCACTCATAGTAATATAGACAGAGATTGTTCATTGGAATTGATTCCCTGCATTGTGCTCCCATTAATTAGCATCGTGTGAGTGAAGCAAGACCCTCATTAACAAGTCTCAATTGAGATTTTGGTATATATATATAATATATATATATATATATATATATATGGCAGCATTCCACACATGTCCATGGTCAATGCATGCCACCCACGGAAGCTACTTAAAAACATGAACATTGGCACAGGCACAAGAAATTCGGGAGAAAAGACTTAGTTAATAATCAGGAAAAATTAATGACAAAGAGCTACAGAGACAGGAGTGGAGTGAAGTTTGCAGTAAGGTCTTACAAGCTTAACAGTGTTCATTTTCTATTCTATTGGCGGTGGTAGTGGTAAGTTATCTTGGCTATATGCTTTATGTAACAGATTGGCTCTTACTTGAAAATCCATTGTCCAATAGTCGAGAATCTGAAATGCTTTATCAACTAGAGCTCTGGAACAATAGGGCATTTTCAAGGTTTTAGAGACACGGCTTAGCTTATAGATCATCCATTGGTTTACCAATCCTTACTGTGTTATCCTAGGAAATTTGTTTGATTACCGCTTAAAATATTTTTGTTCAATAGTCAAATCATGAATAGAATACGATATAAATCTTGTGTTGGTATATCCAGTGAACTTGTGTGTGTGTGTGTGTGTAAAAGTGTTGTGAGCTGCAAGAATAACATAAATTATACCAAAATAACAAAAAGTAAATATAAGTGGCTAGCATTCAAATTTAAATTTCGGTCAGACCAACTCACTCGCCATTTGTGCTGAAGCACATCATTAGTACTATATTAGATTGTTTCAGATTGTAAGAGCTCCTGATAAAATACTATTATTAAATGACAAGTGCACTTTGGCATATAGCTACTTGTGTGTCTGTAACAACGATGGGTTGTATTAATGAATAATTCATGAGCTTAAAAAGTTTGGTAAAGAAGCAAAAGTTTCGCAAAACCAAGTCCACAGTCATGATAGAAGGACAGAAAGACTCAGAAGCAGGAGAGAGAGACTAAGGAGAAGTGACTCCATGCCTAACTGAAGAGAGGAAACGAGGGGATAAGGAAAGCCGAGACAGTTCATGAAAAAGGAGAGCAGGAGAGAGAAACTGATGTAATGTTAACCAAGTGGTAGAGGATATTAATGAATAAAAATAAATTATACCACCTGCATTTACTCTGCAATACATCAAGCTCCACTGTGTGGTGGGGTACTTGCTAGCAAATGTTAATGTTGGACCAAATTTTCCCGTAAAAACCTGCTATCAATATTAGGTCATTTACACAGTATGAAATGGTATAGCTAACCATGGTATATACAAAATAGTTAGACCACGACAATTCGGGATAAATGCCCTTTCCGGGATGGAGCGATAATTTTTTCAAACCAATGATTTAATTATTATTTACTTACTATATATGAAGAATTATCGCTGATAAATAACCTGATCCTGAGGAGGAAGCCCTAGGGAGGTTGATTATCTAGCAATAATTCCGAAAGTTGCTGTGGTTTAACTATTTTACATCACAGTTATTGCAAACAGCTTAGAAGTACCTTAGATTGCATTATTAAATATCAATTCATCTAACCATTTGATTTTGTCTATTCCTGTTGAAAATTCTGCCCGTACATCAAAGGTATCTTGAAAAGTATTCACTGATTCGGTATTTCTGGAATGCTTTATCTTCTACTATTTCTCCTTCAATTCTAGACCAAATACATAACATAGCCATTTTATACTAAGCCATATCTTCATAACTTACTACTTCTTGTTGCACAGTTAAGCCAGTATCATCAGCAGCTTCCTCCAACACTGCTGACATGCCTATACTTCACTGACAGGAAAATGATTAGTAAAAATGCATTGCTGACATTAGCTATGTAGCTAGCATTGGCTAAACATCACAATTTGATATTTATTTGAAGTACAGGAAAATTGTAGGAGTATTATATCATAGATGAAGCAATTATTCCAATCTTAGCTATACGTTTGTGGTAACATTTGAAGATTACATGTATTAAGTTTTCAAGACCCCTTACCAACTTTTCTCTTTCATGTGATTTAGATATGGCTACCCCATGATAATATCAGACTAAATTTAGACTGGTATATATAATATTAATTTACAATGGTCACTGCAATCAATTACTAAATTGCTATAAGATATAGTTACCATCACTTCAGAAATTTTGTTTCAAAATTAATATTTCTTTAATGCCAACTATGGGACCACCGGGGGGCTTGCTCATGTAGGAACGGCCCCACGCCAACTAATCTACTGAAACGTCTCTAAAAGGCTCAGTATCACTTCAGTAAGATATATCTATAGAGTTCAAAAGAAACTATAAAGTTTTGTTTTATAAAACCTATCTAGATTTCCCAAGAGGAAAAAAAATATAGTAAGCTATAGGTAATTTTTTATTAGTTTATAATTTAAAAAAAATTTTTGACACTTCAATTAACCAATTTATTCATAAGCATAATATTAAAAATATTAATTATTTATTAGGCCGTTTAATAATCAAAAATTGTAATTAGCCATTAATAAGACCAATTAAATAATCAGAAATATTAATTAATTATAATACCAATTTTTAATCAAGGATGACAATAAAATAAAGTTTTAAGTTTATTTAATGTGAATGTTTTTATTACATATAGAATGATATTTTTGTCGTAACAGTTAAAGATGACTTAAATTGTATGCCACTGTTAATTAGTGAGATCTTTGTAATCAGCTGAAGCGTACGTCATATCTTCAAAATTATCATCAAATTTGTTCTGTCTCCTCTCCATATGCAGGAGGATCTTGGTCATAGCACTCTCTCCCTTTACAGGATTTTGGTATTGTGGTTGTTGTTGCTGCTGCTGCTGTGGGTACGGGGTGTACTGATTGGGAGTATATCCAGCTGCACCAGGTGGTATGGTGGCATCTTGTCTAGCTGCAGGAGGATATTCAGTCACATTTCTAGTCCTCACTTGAGATACTTTTTTTTTGTGATGCACAACAACAGCGACCACCACACACATCAGTACTCCAACAAACAGAGACGAGACCAAAAATAAAGAACCCAGAGTTAAACCAGCAGCCAGTCCAGCAGTGTTAATACCTGAAATTAAAGAAATAAATACTTTCAGAATTATTTTGATAAATAAAGATGTTAAGAGATCTGCTTAAAATTAGTTGTATTGTCTGAACACTTTTTTTTATAGAAACTAGACTTAGTTTAAAGTTTCTATTTGTAATAAACATAAGTGCATTACATTTATATTTAAAGGAAGTGTTGCTAACTGTATTGCAAAATATTTCCTTCTTACTTTTATTAAAATTTCAACTTACCACCACTAGAACTATTAGTACATCGCACTGCAACTTGGTCTTGATGATCAGAATAAGGGCATGATCCATAAGATGTATACAATGTGCAATATTGAAAGCCGTAGTAATCGGAAGAATAAGAACAGTATACAGATGAAACGTGTATAAGTGATGAACTGGAACCATATCTGTGGAAAAAAGTCACCAAATGATGGTAAATAATCCCAATAGTATTGTGTATCAGTACAAATAATGAGCAAGAGAACCTAGCTATTGTTATAAACAGCTGGAACTATTTTCAGTATGTATGAACATTCATTTCTGCTTTCAATATAAACATTTACCCTTAGTGACACTGAGAAAGATTATTCTGATTTCAATTTAGCCACTTCCAAAGTAAAATTCATCCCACTAAGAGTGTGCTCATCATTTTACTGTTTTAAAAAGAAGTCTCACAGCTCCCATAGTTCAGTGTTCACATTTTTGGCAGTTGATATAGTAAAATAAAGGTTTGAATGTTTACGTCTTCCCCAGGCTAGCCATTAAAAGGCCTGAAGTCAATTGTCAATATTGAGTACCCTGTTACATGCACTAGCACTATACACATAATATGTATAATAGACATCACATTTACATCTTGACTGTCAATGATCGAAGTCTATTGTGACAGACTTTCTTCCATTTCTGAGCCAAATTAGCAACAAAACCCTTTGTTTAGTATTTAGTCAATTGTTTTCTTTCTAGCTATGATTATTACATTTTTAATACGAGTCAAACAGACTGACTAATTAAATCCACAATAATTTTTTAATATAATTTCTCATGTGATTGAGTGGGTTTGTAAGTGCAAAAGTAGGTGTAATTTTGTTAAAATATATGTAGCATTTTTTTAAATATTATTCTTAACTTACCCTAATGATCCAACTCTGCCATATGTAGAGGCTCTGTTATATCCCAGCTGTTTACATGCCACATCAGCAATTCGACTCGTGAAAACAGAATAACAGAAAGGTATCCATGAGTGATACTCAGAGCTATTATAATAATATATTTCCAGGCGTCCTCCAGAAAGATCACTGCTTGCAGAACCATAGGATATCAACCTCAGATGTACAAGGTTTCCTAATAGAAGTTTTTTAAGACAAAATATTTTGAGAAGCTGCTTTAATCTGAATACATTATATAACAATATAGCAAAAAAAAAATGAATATTAGAATTGAGTTATAATGTTTGTTTGAAGTAAATTAGAACACATTAAGACTGGAGAAAAAATAACTGCTTGTCATGATATTTCATCAGTACCTCAATTTAACAATATGTAGTGAGGCAAGTAACATCACATATTGCTAGCTTTAACAGTGCAATTAAATTTTATATTTTGGTATAATCATGTTTCTCTAAACTGGATATTATAATACCCGGCATCTCTTTTTTTTAGAGCATAAAAGATTCCTTGAAAAGAAATAATTAAACAGTGTGAAAATAGAATTAAAAAAAAACCCTCACCAATGAGTGAGCTTGTTGCAGAATATGCTAAAAGGAAAATAAATGAAAATTATAATACTACAAGTGTAAACTCAAGTTTTGGTATCTTATTGTTTCAAAAGTAACATAATGTCAGGTTGGTTTAAATCCTCTATTTAATAAATCAGAGCAAACAAAGAGCGCTTTACACTTTACAGGCTTAAAACTAGTTTCACAGCAAACTTATTGAATAAATAGAACAACAAATGCTGCAATTGAATCAACATGCACTTTATGTGCAGACAGACTACCATGCTACCACTTCTTGTGCAATTTCTCTAAACTGGATATTATAGTACCCGGCATCTCTCTTTTTTAGAGCATAAGAGATTCTTTGAAAAGATATAAATAAACATAGTGTGAAAAAACAATCAAAACAAACCCTTACCATTGGGTGAGCTTGTTGTAGAATATGCTAAAATAAAAATAATAATACTAAAAGCGTAAACTTTAGTTTTGGTATCTTATTGTTTCAAAACTAACATAATGTCAGGCTGGTTTTAACCATTTATTTAATAAACAAAGAGCGCTTTACACTTTACAGGCTTAAAACTAGTTTAACAGCAAACTTATTGAATAAAAAGAACAACAAATGCTGCAATTGAATCTACATGCACTTTATGTGCAGACTACCATGCTACCACTTCTTGTGCAATTTAATGTCACAGGAATTCCATTTATATGTTTTCTACACACACAAACTAATAAGTAACTTTTGAACACTTACCACAACAGGAACCAAGGAGAAAAGGCTTCCAGAACATTACCTTATGTTCGGGTTGTTAAACGTTCCTTCTTTGTTAAGCGCTGCTTTTTGTTAAGTGCTGCGTTTTGTTAAGCGCCTGTCTTCTTCCTTTTTTTAGCACATTTTTTAAGCGCTCCTTGCTTTCCATATACTGCTAATTGGCGCTCGAGTTGGTAAACTATCATCATTACTTGAATGCAAAAAAGTGAAAAAAAAAGAGTGCAGTACAGTATTGAGTTCACATCCTCGATCGTCTGCTCCACATGTCGCACACTTACTATTGAACCCTCTAGAACTCTTACGCTGTAGAATCTGGAGTGTGTTAATTGTATCAGTTGTTTTCTTTTCTATTGTTTTCCTATGTCTTGCCTTCATGTTAGTTGCTCTATGATGTCTGTAGCCATGAATAATTCATTAGGGACTGTTTAAATTAGGGTGAATAATAAAAAAATGTGGCATAATGATGTAATATTTATTTGCATAGATGGTAAGAAGTTCCACTTAAACACGTTTTACTTTAAGGCTGGCTCAAAGCTGTGCAATAATTCTTTTGAAATGTTAGGTCACAAAATATGCAACTTGTAGTTAATAGTCATGGTGTCAAAACCATTCACCACATTTGTTAGTAATTTCTAGGCAGTGTGTGTTTTTAAGGAGCCTAGTATTTGTTGTCATGAGCTACTGATGATTCAGATATAGCCAGAATAGCTTATTCTTTAGTCTACTGAAGCTATTATTCTAGGAGACTTGAGGTAACAAAATAATTGTGTTTTTATCAGATAAAAATGTTATACTTCAAGAATTATTATAGTGTGGTTTTGTGATTGCATATGTGATAGGTGGCACCTTGAAGTGGCTGAATTTTATCTATTTTCAAAATTTGATGTGTTTAGGCCAGGAAAAAAAACAATTTTATACTTGGACCTTTCTCACTTAGCACATATGAAATATAGCCTGTGAAGATTATAGGAAAAATAAATTTGTGCACCAAATTTATTTCATTATTCAAAAATTTCGAAATTTATGGCCAAAATTGTAGCAAAAAAGTGCCAAAAGTATTTAGGCCAGTATTTCTTTGTTTTTATACTTGGACCTTTCTAGACTTGTCAGAACATAGAGTAATAATTGAAGCTTCATATATATATTTTTGTGGTTGAAATATATTATTTTGTGGAAAAAATAGGAAATTTTTAGCTGACTATCAGCTTTGGTGGCAGAGATCGCCATTTGATGACGTCAGATGACGTTTATTCAGATTTTAGCTGTATGCCTTCTACGTAATCGCTACGTCAACTCTTAGTGCAGGCGCACTTAAGTCAATTATTGCCAGGCGGCAAAAAAGCGGGTAACACTACTTATGGTGTTTCTTTCTCCGGGTGCAAGCTAAGGCGTTCTTGGAAGTGGTAGATCGTTTCTGTACTTTGGCCAGGGAATAAATTCCTTGTCGTCCATCTAGAGGATGTACTAGGAGGGGACAGGCGGTACTGCTGTTTTGAACCAGGCGACGCCTAAAACAGAGGAACTAAGCACTCCTGAAATGCCTGCCGGCACCTTGATGAGAGGATTCAGTGATTGTAGCACCTCTTCTGCGTTCTGGATTAGTAGGTAATAGATGAGTAATCAGTGATTTAGATTTTAGTTGACAAGTTATGTCTAAACTAGTAGTTTTAGAATAGTTAGCTAGGGTTTTAAACAAAACTTGGGAGACCTGGACAAAAAAAAATATAGTTCATAATGTTAACTATTACTTAATATTGCTGCAACAAATTTTGCTACATGTACTAGGCTGCATACCGATGTGTGAAAAATTCATCCCTCCTGATTCCCCACCTCACTCTGACAGGCACTTTTCAGGCTCTTCTGGAATCCCCCTGATGTTGTCATTAGTCATAATATTATATTGTCACATATTTACTTCATATTTTTACCAGCACTCTGTTATGAAGGTGCATTATCAAGAATGAATATATCTAGGCATGACATTTTGTTAAATAAAAAATCTGAAACAGCAACTTTATATGATAAAAAAAGTATATATTTTATGTGTTCCAGAAGAATGACTGGTCAGCATTAGCTTAGTGTAGGCTTGGTGTAGGAGGCAACATCCAGTGCTTTAGTCCAAGTTTACCAGTGGCATCATCTACTGACAGCTTCAACTGTTATTATTAAAGTAAGAAAGTATTTTGCAGTTTTTTTAATGGTTATCTACTCATACTACTTTTAAACAATGACATCTACTTGTACTACGTTAGAAAATGAAACTACTGAAACTAGAACATAGTTGATGTAATTTTCGTATTGTGACAGAGCAAACTTTAAACTGTTTACAGCGGTGTAGGAAGATGTTCTGGTATGGGTGAGCTCTAACGACATGTGTTTTGTTGTTTGCTTGTGTTCATGTGTGAAATCACATTTTTTAATTATGCCAAAAAATTATAGGAGGGTTCTGACCCATGGAACCCCTCCACTTCCTACGCCACTGGCTTAGGTCCTTCAGAGAGGGACACTAATTGACTTAGTGTCCCTCCGATTGCATTGTTAGGGGCATTTGCTACATTCTAAATTAGATAGGCACTGCATATCCATCATGAACTACCATTTTAGGGTCCCTCAGTTGTTCCTGACTGTCAGACTATTACAAAACATACTGTAAACCAAACGGTAGTTCACACCAAATTAAGCGTGAATCACTTGTAACAATAGTCACACCAAAATATGGTGGAGCTCATGCTTACATTATTATTTAAGTTACATTGATTCAAATATTACATTATTCCAAAAGGTCCCCAGTCTCTTTAATCAGAAGACCTAACTCTTAGTCAACTCTCTTACCAAGCACACAAGTGTACAACACATTTATAAGGTAGATTACAATGATAATAGCTTTGGTTTTTTTGCCAGTATATGAATATAATTAATGTTTGGTAAGGGTCCATGTTATTCCCTTGAGTGTGAATTTCACACTAAGTGTGCATTCACACTAGGCAGAAAGTGTGAAGGACACATTGGGCATTCATACCACCAGTTTTGTGTGAATTAGGTGGGTTTTCACGCTAATTTTACAGCGCATAACAGTAAACTACATATAAATAAACTACTTATAAATTCGTGTAGTGTTTTATGGTTTAGTGTCAATTCAAATGCATAAAATTTCAAGCATTTCATTTATCCACCAATAACTGCAGACACACTTATATAGCTTGATTATTCACATTTATTATTTCTATTCTGGTGCTGCAATATTATAATAAGAACTTACCCGCGGTTTTCCAATGTCGAGGCAATTTGTTGCTAAGCAACAAATTGAATTTGCCTCCGTGCACATATAGAAGGTAAAAAAATAAATAAAAGGTGATTGTGTTTGAACAGGATTCTTGGACCTTGAACAAACGATTTTAGCCATTCAAATTTGGTGTCAGTGTAGCTAAGGATAGGAGATACCAGTGGGAAAATAAAAAGAAAATCCTAAAAAAAAATTCTTTGTCAGTTTTCAGACTGTAATGAATATTTTTGATTTTACGTAATTGGTCCCTTTTCCTAAGTACTGTCACAAATGACAATTGTTTTCAATTAAATTGAAATCAATCAATACTGGAAGAGATCATTCAACTTGTCGTAAACATATGAGAATTAAGAGAAGAAAATGCATCTTATTCAAAGGTAAGTACAAGCATTTTTTTTAATGCTAACTCAACTTGGATCAATCTTTATCATTTCAAAACATTGTTGGTAGAGGTATTAATTATGCTCAAGGAAAATTTTGAACTTTTTTCTTAACTTCGCCTCAAAGTTAGCAATACATAGTGTGGGGACCACACCCCACAACAGTATTATTAACTTATTGCCAGACATTTATTCTGTATGTATGTTTGTGTGTTAGTTTCAATAGTTGTAGTAGCAGCTGTATTTTATGTATCATTTTTATGTTGCCTAGTTTACTTGTTACAATTTGTGTGAATGTTTGTGCTCTCATTTGATTGGTTACTTTAATAATCCATTATCACCTCTGTGATTGGTCAGTTTTCCATTATGTTCTGTTTTCTTGTGATCCCATTGGCAGTCTATAAAAGGGCTGACCAGGGACAGTCATGAGTTTCTGATTCATTGATTGAAACACTCTCACTCATTATCTTTATTTGGATATATCAAATTTAAGTTAAAACTTGAACAGACGAGGAAATTATTATAGAATTGTTGGGTAGATCTAGCCAAAGAAGCAGAGGGCCCGACACATAGCAAAGCATAGGGCCAGCTGCTGGAAGCAAGCCTCATACCAAGTGCTAAGTTCAATGAGATGCTGATTTTTAAACTAAAAGGCAGTTTACTGGCTACTTAGCCAGAATTCTGGAGTAAAACAAAACAATGCATCCCTACTAGTGGTGTGCTTGAGCACAAATGGCGAGCGAGCCTTAAACTACACTATTGTTAAATGGTTGATTTTAACAACTAACACTCAAGCTACTAAAATAAAGTTGAGTTTTTTAATTAAGCATATGCGGTAAAGGGGATTCAATGCCATAGTAACCGCTCCCCGCAACTGTTTGAATTGAAAAAGAAGCAACAAAATCAAGTCACGCTATTTAAAATTTTCTTTGTGATATTCTTAATAGTAGTTGTAACGCACAATACTTTCACACAACTGAACATACCTACGCAAGACTTACCTTCGTGGTTCGTCTAGTGGACAATGAATTTTCAAGTAAATGCTGTTGAGTAGGGCTTATAACTGTGACATATAGCGTATTAACTTACCACCGCCACTAACTCGAATAGAAATGGAGCTCCCATAAGTTTTTGCGTTTTAACTGCACCCGCAAAACAATTCAAAGCGGTAAACAATTCAATTTCTAAGGTGATACGGATAATGGTCGCTAAACCTGAGAATTCTGTTTAGTGAAGTTTGGGACGGGGTCGAATGCGAAGCAAACACAAAAATACGGAGGGTCAAAGTACAAAATGACATACATACGTCCAAACATATATATAAATAAACAAACATCCCCGACACCTGTAAGTGTCTCGCTCGCTATGCTCGCTCGCCAATAATAGACTACTGAACTATAAAACTCTAAAATGAATTGATGGGATTCTTAAATCTGGTACACATATAATATAGAGCCCACCACCTTTGACAATCAAGGTATATCCATAAATAGCTCTTTGTGAACTAACATAGAAAATACCAACTGATAAAAACTAGCACAAAACTTAATCTTACTAGAACATGTCAAAGTAACATCTTCTCCATGGTTACAGTTGTGTACCCCCACAGCTCTGGTGCAGTTTCTAAGATCTGTGGTAGAGGAGTAGCAATAGTCCAGATTGTCTAGCCAAATAGGTCCAAATAAAGTAGTGCTATATTGCATAAAAATGAAATGTTATCACCCATTACAGTGCACTTCGGAGAAATATCATTTTTATTGCAGAATAATTTCTTACTCAGACGATCCATATGCTGTCCCGTACGAAGAATAATCAGAGTAACCCAACTGACGACAAGCAATTCTTGCCTCAGTAATGCGAAAGTCATCGTCACAGACTGTTCCCCAAGTGTTGTTGATATATATCTGAAGACGGCCTGAAAGACTGGTGGTGTAGCCAGAGCTCGACACAAGACGAAGAGAACTCCCTGTAATAAAACGAAGATGATAAAAATAGTATAAACGATTTAGATATGACAAATTTTTGAGAAATCTGTATCACTTTTATGAAATTTATTCAGGGCTATTGTCATTTAGGATGCAAGCAAATGAGACACTCAGAGACATCTAAACTAGAATATGCATACAAAGATGTTACAAGCATCAAGAAGCCAGTACATACAAAATCACAACTAATTCAATGAACTGCAAGATTTTGTAAAAGCTGTGTTAAATCTAATTTAATACATTTTTACTAACTGTATTATTACATTCTTCTGTGCTGACTTTAGCATCACAGTCACTACTACTATTAGTTTGTTGTTATATCATTTTTTAGGTCAGATATGACCATCAAAATCCTTTAATCTCCATCAAATGCTAAAGAAAATTATTATTATGCTAGAAGCTTTCTTTTGATGTAAGGATGGCTTGTTACGTTGTTTTCTTAAATATGTTTGGCAATAAAGAAATGTTTTCTATAAAGAGCAAATCTTGACCTGATCCATAATTTGAGGCAGTGTTTTGGGAGAGTTGGGCAGAGAACAGGAAAATATGTCCACTTAAATTTGTGTACTTTACAACAAGTGTGTGTTATATGAATGCATAATATTTAACAAACGATTAAATGACATAATTACTAATTCATAGAACAGAAGCAAGTAAAATGTATTACGTTTAACAGAATTTACAAATAGATTACTTGCCACATTCAACTATAAAGACTAGCTTACTGGAATTAGTACACTGTAGACCAACATCAGAATAATGATTATAATCTGTTCTTCTTGAGTACGTGCATGAACTGAATGAAGTAGCTGCAGTTGAGCACGCTAAATTATAGGCAGAGTAGGATGTGCTGGCACGACTATACCTGCAATATAAGGAAAAAAATCTACCCTTTTGTTTAAATATGGTTATTAATGCTAATTTATTACTTGAACTGAAATATTTAATAGAAAACTGTTTCTGACATAAAAAAACATTATATGTATACAGTAATTATGTCAACATAATATGAAAGAGCTCATACAGTTCATTTTGTATGAAAACATAGTCCTATGGCAGAATCAGGGCTAATTAAATCTTAATTTGAAGAAGCAAGGTGTGATACTAATAATTGATTGAACCAATAACTGCATCCTTAAACTTAGTGAAAAAAAAATCTTATAAAAAAACAACATTACATTGCATTTACCCTAAAGTTCCAACTAATGCATATCTTGAAGCAAATCCATATCCCAGCCACCTGCATGCCAGGTCTGCATCATGCATGTCAAAACCATCAATGGTGAATGGAATCCATTGATAGGAGTAATAGACTTCTAGACGACCATAGGAATAACTACTGGTACTGGAATAATAATACAGCCTCAGACTTTGGCTTTGAACTCCTAAAGAAGTTAGAAGAAGTTGACAATCACAACTGGTTATTTTATAGTACAGCATTAATATTATATATAAATTTATTTATTCCACCCTAGATATCTTCACAATGATATTTTTAGGTACATGACTCGTGAAATAACTCATGTACCCCTGTAGTTATAGCAACCAGTCAAACTTTTCAATTTTCTCTGTTTTGATAATACCTTCCTCTGGTGTGTACCCTGCTCTCTACCCTGCTCTACAGGATTAGAGCAGCTGAGTTACCTTTCCTCTAGTACTATCTACAGTAGTGAAGATATCTAGTGTGGAATAAACCACTTATTACACTTGTCAGAGTGTTATGGCAAGATATTTCACTTATTTTCACTCACCTCTGGCTGTGAAAATAAATTAGCCTGCTGATGAAATATTTGGTCATATCACACTCTGACTCATGTAATAAGTATTATATATATATATATATATTATATATTTATTTATTTATTTATTTATTCCACCCTAGATATCTTCACAATGATATTTTTGGTACTTGACTATGAGTGAAATAAGTCAAGATATGTACTGCACAAGCCCATTACCCTTGTAGTTATAGCAACCCCCAAACTTTTCAATTTTCTCAGCTACCTCCATGGTTTTTACAGTTACTTAGATTCCTCCAGTGTACACCCCCCCCCCCCCCCCTCAACAGGGTAAGAGCAGCTGCTAAAATATCAGCTGGGGGTGTGGGTAGCCCCTACAACCAATTTTAAGCTGAAAGTTACCCTACCTCTAGTACTAACTGGGGTAGTGAAGATATCTAGTGTGGAATAAACCACTTATTACACTTGTCAGAATGTTATGGAGAGATAGTTCACTCTCAGGCTTTATTTTCAAGGCTCATGAAAATAAATTAGCCTGCTTGTGAAATATCTCTGCCATATCACACTCTGACTCATGTAATAAGTACTATAATACATATACATATACATACATACACACATATAATATATATATACATACATATACATATAATTATAATAATCCTATAGTTTTCCACCAGAAACTCTGAAACATCTGTACCACCAGTTACCTAAACTGCAGCAAATGTTAGAGTTTATATTGTAACTCCCAATATTGTAAGCAAATCTAAGATAACCTAAACCAACACTCATAGCAAGCACCAATAAACTCGGCTAGTAGAAATATAATATCTTTATATACTCACCACCCTTTATCATTTAGGCTATTTAGTTATCCTTCCATATGTTATGCATAAATCCTGAGCAAGTTCATCAAATCCAGTAGCATGCACAGATTACTAAAACAAAGGTTAACTCTTAATTGACTCTAGCTATGCGCATCATTGTTCCTGACTATCAGACTATTACAAAACACAATGTAAACAAAAAGGTGTGTAGTTCACACCAAATTAAGCGTGAATCACTTCTAATATTACATTTTTCCAAAATGAGATTGGTGTAATCCCCAATCTCATTAATCAGAAGTCAACTCTTTTACCAAGCACACAAGTGTACAACACATTTATAAGGTTGATTACAATGATAATAGCATTGGTTTTTTGCCTGCATATGAATATAATTAATGTTCGGTAAAGGGTCCATGTTATTCCCTTGAGTGTGAATTTCACACTAAGTGTGCATTCACACTAGGCAGAAAGTGTGAAGGACACACTATGCAAGATGGTGGGCATTCATAACACCATTTTGGTATGAATTAGGTGGGTTTTTGCGCTAATTTTACAGTGCATAACAGTAAACTACATAATAAATAAACTCCATACTTATAAATTTGTGTGGTGTTTTATGGTTTAGTGTCAATTCACATGCATGAAATTTCAAGCGTTTCGTTTATCTACAAATAACTGCAGACATACTGAATTAGGCTTTTGTGTTTTAAAAAATAACCAAAAACACTACAAGATTTTAATAGTTTTGTTATTATTGTCTTAAATTAGTATTTAAGCACCGTATTAGTATGGCTTCCTGGTTTCAGTGGAATGATTAGAATGATGAGGTGAACAAATTGTTGGCTCGATGTAGTCCAGCTCAGGTTATAAACACAATATAAATAAAAACTTAAAATACAACTGTCAGTACATGTAGCTAGTATACTTTCTGCTGCACTTTATTACTTGACTATAACATAACTTTATAGCTAAAAGATATTCCTGGTCATAATAACTGTGGCTTGGCAAAAACCAACATATTCAGCCTATTTCAATTCTAAATATGATGTAGCTACCAAGATAATATAATGGTTACTTACTTCATCCCAAATATAATAAAAAAATAAACAAGTCATCACTATTCGGCATGACTAAACACTGCTAAGTTGTCTGACAGGAAATACTTGGGAATTTAAACCCGGCCTGCACTTTGAGATGTGTGCATTTAGGAAGTACATTTCTAAGCCATTTACATAAGTGGGACTATTCCCCTATGAATATAGTGAACTCTTCTCCCCCATCCTTAGAGCCTCCTATATGAAACCTCTTAATAATACTCTATATGAGCTAATGTGAATAAAATAACCACAGATATTAACTCTTACCACTGAAAACATGATTGGAGATCAATGTAATATAGACATTGTCCACTCAGTCATAGAAATTGTATCATATATAACCTGGATGACTGCCAATTATTACATAGCTGGAATTAAGTTACATATTTCTGTATTATAAGGGTTGCTTTAGAAAATGAAAGGGCCAGTATAGACTCATCATTCCCAAAATAGAAATACTGCAAGAGTCAGATACAATAGAGTAACATGACTTTGATGGGTACTCTTTTAAACCAAGTATTAACTAGTGAGTCTGACTGAACTAACCAGAGTAGTTTGCCAATTATCTACCTTTGCTAATAAAATACAGCTTTGTTTGAAACAGAAAGAGAAATTACCAGGCTCCCTGAGTATATATTTCCTCTTTTCTATTCCCTAGCCCAGCTGTAATCACCTCGGAATGGACTGAGGGATAACTAGCTACAGGTGAATTTCTTTTATTACCCTACATTATTTTTATTTATTAGCTTACCCCCTATTACTGTTATAGCGAAGAAGACGGCCACACACGCGGAGGACATCTCGGAGGACCTGAGTTACTACTGCACAAGCGGAACACCTTCTGGAGACATCCCGCGATTGTTTATTATAGGGGAAAAAGTGACGTATAATGGTAATTAAACAACTATATTCACAGCATGTATTAACTTCCGCTTTACAACATCTGGTTTCTTGGCACCATACCTAAAGTAGTTAATAGGTTTAATGGAAATTTTGGCGCGCAGTGTTCGGTGACATCAGGTAGTAGTCTCGCGTAGCCAGACCCTTTACCTATCGCTGCGCGGGAAAAGGGTCTGGTAAACTGACATAGAGCAGTTTGTTCTTGCTTAGTCAGCAAGTGGTTAACTGTGGTTCAATTAGTGTGGGTGTAAATCGTTAAATATTTTCAGGCGCGTGAATTGTACAGATCAGTAGGCAGAGTTCGTTCTGTATTGCCATGAAGAAATGTTACTTGTGCAAAGCAATGCTGGGAAATGCTGCCGGTTAAAAATTAATGGCACTTTGATACTGATTCTTGGCTAGCATTATTCACCTTTAAGCATGACAAAAACCTAAGGTACCATGGCATATACAATGGCCTGTGCACAAAGCAACAACTAAGCGAAATTTCCAACTCCAGATATCTTTAAAAAAACTAGGCCAAGTCACTGCTTAAACTAATGGCATCACCTAAAGGAAGAGTTTTGACACAGCTGTTGGAGAGTTGTTGTGCAGAGAAATACTATACGCGCAAAAGTTTTAGCAGTCTTACTTCACAGGATATTACGTCACCTATTGTTTGCGGTCTCCCCAATTAGCGAGGGGAACTGAACAAACTGCACAATGTCAGTTTACCAGACCCTTTTCCCGCGTAGCGATTGGTAAAGGGTCTGGCTACGCGAGACTAATCAGGTAGCTAAGTTCTTACTCTTGATCAGTAGCACTAGCAAATTTTTCTTCCTCACTAGTCTCACGTATCCATTCCCTTTTACCAGTTGGTAAAGGGTCTGTCTTAGCTAGATGGCTCAAATTTGTGTGGAATTATTTATTACAAAATAATCTTGTTTCAGTACTGCAATAATATAAACCTATTGGCTTAGCTTACAAGAGTTAGTGAAGGAAGCATACAAGGGGACTTTAAATGACATGGGAATCGTTAGTACAAATTTGTTGCTGACATTAGCTATGTAGCTAGCATTGGCTAGCATCACAATTTAATTTGTTTGAAGTACAGGAAAATGGTAGGAGTGTTGTACTATGTCATAATTTATTCCAATCTTAGCTATTAGTTTGTAGTAACATTTGAAGATTATTAAATTTTCAAGACCCCTTACCACCTTTTCTCTTTCACGTGACTTAGATATGACTACCCGCCATGATAATATTATAATATAATTATTAAGTTACAATGGTCACTGCAGCTAATCATTGTATTTATTCGGCTATGCAGAGAATCCTGTGTATTATATTCATAGCCTTCTTTGTAGCATGATGCTTTAAATATTCCAAAAACAAAGAAAACTGCTTGCTTTATTCAATTCCAGCTTTTGCTTATTGAGATCTACAAATTTCTAGGTCTAGCTATAACTGGCCTATTAATTTACTATAAGATAATGGCTACTATCACTTCAGAAATTTTGTTTCAAAAGTAATATTACTTAAAATGTCAACTAAAATATCTGCTTAAAAGTCTCTAAAAGACTCAGCCAATCACTTCAATAAGATCTATCTTTAGAGTTTTAAAAAGATAAGTATAAAGTTTTGTTCTATAAAAGTTATTTAGATTTCCCAAGAGAAAAAAATTTAATAGTAAGCTATAGGTAATTTTTGTATAGTTTATGTAATTCTTTGAAATGTTTTAATTCAATTAACTAATTATTTTTAAGACTAAATTAATATTAAAAATATTAATTATTTATAGCTAAGAACAATATATTAATCATCAAAATTGTAATTAGCCATTAATACGACCAGTTTAATAATAATAATTGGAAATATTAGTTACTTACGTATAATACCAATTTAAAATCAAGGATAAAATTGATTAAGAACAAGCAATAAAATAAAGTTTTAAGTTTAATTAATGTGAAAGTTTTTTTAAGTTGTTACATATAGAATGACATTTTGTCGTATTGGCAGCTAAAGATGACTTAAGTTGGATGCCACTGTTAATTAGTGAGATCTTTGTAATCAGCTGAAATGTACATATCTTCGAAATTATCATCAAATTTATCTAAAAGTCTGACATTCGATAGTCAGGAAGAATTTCAGCCACATTTCTAGTCCTCACTCGAGTTATTCTCTTCTTGTGACGCACAACAACTGCGACCACCACACATATTAGAACTCCAACGCACAAAGATGAAACCAAAAATAGAAAACCCAGTGTTGAACCAGCAACCAGTCCAGCAGTGTTAGCGGAACCTAAAGTTAATGAATGTTTATACAAAAAGAATGTAGCATATGCGTCTAGCACTGATGTGTGCCTGATTAAGACGATAAACTCACATTGTAATGATAGATAAGCTGATATTTAAAATGATCAGCATACTACTGGTATCTGATGCTTTTTTTATTATAGAAATTTGACCTAGTTAATTAGGTGTTTCTGCCTATTATATGTAATAATACACATGTGTGTCAGTAACAACAACAGTGCATGATGGTGTGTGTATACATGAATAATTAATTGAACTTTAGTGGTTTAGTCAAGCAGGAAAAGCAGTGTCATTAACTACAATGGGTAAAGCATTGTAATTAACTAAACAGGTAAGCATTGTCATTAACTAAACAGGTAAAGCGTCATTACATTAATTAGAAGGCTATTAAATGCAGTAGTCTTGCAAGATAGACCCTTTACCTATCACTTTGCTTGGAATGGTTTGGTCAATTGCCTGCACTCTACTGGTTCTGCTGGAATGTAATCTTTAAGGTGTGTTCATCAAAAACATTTGCACACACAAAGTTTTACCTGCTGCACATGAATAGAAAGCAGTATCGAAGTACTCGCAAAACCACCTGGTTTTAATTAAACCACACCCTTCCCATAAGCTATACACTTTCTCCAGAAACAGGGGGAACAGAACGAGTTGAGTGCGGGCAATTGATCAGACCCTTCCGAGTGGAGTGATTTGGTAAAGGGTCTGGCCTGCGACACTAAAAATGCAGGTAGAATCGGTGAGGAAAGGCTGCATAAGTTTCCAAAAGGATGGCAAAAGTTTCAAAAGGGAAAGAATAAGCTTCGCGAAGCGTAAATCAACTATCATGAGAGAAGAACAGATAGACACAGAAGCAAAGATAGACAAGGACTACAAAACTCTAGAAGAAAGATTTGAAGAAAGGAAAGGAAGGGGAAAAATAGAAAGCTGGAGAGGGTAACTGATGTAACCTTAAACAAGTTGTAGAGGGTGATATCAATGAATAAAAATGTCATAATTATGCTAAATTCATTATTTGTAATTATGTCAAGCACCACTATGCAGTGGGGTACTTGCTTGCTAATTATTATAGATACTGTAAGTAAATATAAAAACAACATAGTGCTGCTACCTACATTGCAAGGCTTGTCTTCAATACTTAAAAAAATTCAAACTTACTACTTCCATAACTAGCACATCGTATTGCAACTTCAGATGAATAATCAGAGCAGTACATTCTTGAAAGCTTGAGTAGTAGGAATGGTAGCAAGAGACAGTTAAAATGTAGTCATCGTCTGATGAACTTGAATCATACCTGTGCAAATAAAAGAGTGACCAAAGTAAGTAATTTATATAGTGGTGTGCTTCAGCACAAATCAGGAGTAGAGACTAGCTATGTCTATAGGTATTGCTTCTAACAATTTAGATATTTTCATTCATATTGTGAATTATAAAGGTTCAGTTAGACTGTAGCTATATGAAAAGCAATCTGGGGAGAAGACTCAGCAAGGCTGCAACCCTTTAAAAGCAAATATTTTCTCATTACTCTCCTCTGTTTGTCTTGAAGCTCAAATATTGTAGTGCGCAGCATACAAAGTCAGACTGTGTTGAACTAAAACTGAGTTAGCGATTTACCTGAGTTCAGTGACTTTCATAGGTCAGTATGCATATAATAGGCAGTTCACAAAATAAATAAAAGTTAAAACGTCAATTTCAGTGCCCTATCATATGCATTATAAAACGTAAGAGAGAGACAATTATCTCGCATATAATGTGCATTTCTTTTAGTGTCAGGTTTCATTGGTACTTATCTATTTAATCTGGCAAATCAAAGTCACTCATTTTAGCTTACCCCAAAGATTCAACTCTGCCATAACTATGTAGAAGCTTCACTACCAACTGTATACAGGCCATATCAGCAGCACGACTGTTGAATGAAGAGGCACAGAAAGGCATCTATGAGTAAAAGCCTGAACCATTATTATAATATATTTCCAAACGTCCTCCAGAAAGACTTGTATTTGTTTAGCCATTGGATATAACCTCACATCTGTAATACAAGAATTCTATGAATACAGCTGGGTAATATGCAAAGAAAATTTTTTTAATAAATAATAGTTATTTTTCAGTATATTTGGTGAGTTGTTTTATTTTGAAGAAATATCATATAGCTCCGATCCATCCTAAAGTAAAAACAAAACTATGACTACAAAAACCATGAATGAAAACTGTAATAAAAGCACTGTGACAACTTATGACACTTTTGATATTTCATCTGCTACTACTTTGATTAAAAACATAAAGTGTGATGCAAGAAACACTATCTCTGAACAGTGCAAATAATACAGCAGAACCTTACATATCCAGGCATCACACAAGTTCCTTGCTTTATCTGGCCTGCGGATGGCAAATTGAATTAAAGCACCCTCACAAATTTACGTATTATAGTAGTTGCAGCACCTGTCCTTATCTCTCTCTTTTCACATTGATCTAGCTCTTTTGTGACTAATAGCCTGGCTAGCTAGCGATGATAACCTTCATTTATAGCTAATCTCTGAGGTTGCATTTCTCTTGGCCTATAGCTCTGAAGCAAGTGTGCCAAGTTCACATGAATATATTGGCTCCCTTTAGACTATGTCAATCTGTCTGTGTGTGCTGCTGCAGGCTAATAGTTAGGAGCCACTGCTAAAGAGTACTCCCATATAACTCTACTATTACAACAAATCAGATGAAGATCACTTAAACACTTTTACAATCAACTATCCATAAAAACTCATTTTTGAGGATGGTTTCACATATCTGGAATTTTCACTTTTCCGAACAAGGTTCAGTCCCACATAGGTTCAGACATGGGAGGGTCTACTATATTATATATAATTTTGGTGGAAGTATTTCTCTGTTATTATGTTACCAGGCATCTCTTATTTTATGGATTTTAACAAATTGCTTGTAAAAGTTTAGTTAAAAATTTTTAAACACAAATTGTGATAAAACAAATAACAATACAATAACAAAAACTCTTACTATTTGGCGTGGCTGTTGTAGAATATACTAAAAAGCAAATTAATAATATATTATAGTACTAAAACATTGAAGAAAAACTTTAGTTTTGGTATTTTAGGTGACAATATTTGTATATCAAGTGGGTTTAATATTTTGATAATTTTATAACAATAGAACTTCACTTTGCCGGATATAGCCACATTTTATAATGAATTCATTTTGAAGCAGAAGAGCAACAAAAATTGTACTTGACACACACCACAATTCAATCATTAATTGACCAACAGTATATCATACTTAGCTATATGTTTTCGATGCAATAAGGAACTTTACTCAATGCATGGGTAAAGGGGTTATGTAGTATTTGCAAGTCATTGTGATTGATGGTCATAACTATTGAAATACTGTAGTGCCTATTTCAGAATAAATATTTTGTTGACAGAATGTGACCAAACTAGGAGTTTTTGACAGTTACCATAGATGAAACTAATATTATTTAATATTATCAAGTAGAATTAGATTCAGTTGGCAATATTTGACAATTCTTTGTTAGTTCAGCGATAGAGCTAAAATTTTCTTAGCTTCCTTATTAAGTCAATAAGTGAAATTTCTTTGTATTATTTCTCCTAAAATAAGCAAATAATTATTATAGTCTATTGTTCTTATAAAGTTCTTTTGACAAGTCGTAACGAATTAGAAATGCAAGCATTCTTAAATGTTTATCAGTTCCACATGTAGCTAGCATTATAATATAATTTATATTATGTACTTAGCCTCTTCTGGACTACCTCATTTAATTGAACGTGTTCTCTCTTTCAGATTACTTTTTTTATTGCTAAAAGATTCAACATCAAATAAAGATTAATATTTTCAGTTTAAACGCAATAAAACTGTTTTTTTTATTAAAATGGAGTAAGTACTAATGATTTGAATATTATCATCTCATAATATGAAGAACTTACTATCACAAATAAGTCCAACATCATAGTAGTGAGAACAACTGGAACTAGAATACACAGACTTAAAACACGAGTCAAAGCTGGTAGTATAGCTGTAGCAGTCAGATCTTATGGAATATTCCACTTCCCTGTGAATACCTAAAAATTGCATTCATAAAACTTCTACCAGGGATGAAAAAGAGATGCAATCAAAATAGTTATAATACTAGAATTCAATCAAAGTATAGAAATCAAACAGTCAGGTTTAAATGGTGCTGTAGGAACTTATGTCAAAGCTTTAGCTGTTCTTGATACTAAAATAAACTAAATTGCTTCTTGATTAAATTATTATGGTCTAGACTAAGATCAAAGGAAGAATTTACTACCATTCAAGTAGATGGAATTATTTTTAATATTCAATATTGTATTCAGTAGGATTCATACTGCCTGTAACTGCCATTGCTCACAATAAGAACATGTATAATAGATCCTGGATGAGCCATTTGTTCACAATCTTGAATATCCAATAATTCTGCTTAAGGTGGATATAATTAATTTTGAGATAATAACAGGGTGAGACCATAATATGTGACAGGCTTGGGACACGATACAAATTCGCTCAAAAATGTTTAGCGAATTTGTACAAACTTTAGCGAATATTGTAGAATAATTTTATAAATTTATTAATCTTAGATTACAATATTTCTTGCCATTATTGAAGCCAAAGTGTAGTAGTTGATAAATATAGATTAATCATTGAATACCGCAAAATATCACAAGTCTGTCGGCTAGCATTTACACGAGTGCCGCAGGCACGAGTGTAAATGCCATTGACAGATGAGTGAAATTCCCGCGGTATCCAACGATTAATCAATATATTGTGTACTGATCATGCGCGAATGTTATAGAAACTGGTGGCATAGATACCGAGTGGCTAATGTAATGGATGCTGCCTAGAAGTCTTTCTATTTTTTTTTTCTGATGAAGTAATTGAAAATAATTTTCTCTAATATTAGAGGTGGAGTAGAAAGGGAATGTAAAAGGCAAGAAGTATTGCCATTTCGTAGCACTCATACTTGTAGCACTGAGAGTGAACAATCAGTTAGTCTTGACGATGAGGAATTACGGAAGTTTATATATGGAAGAGCAAAAACACTATAATACTCAAAATAAAACATTACCTGATTAACAGCATGGTAGCTATCGTTTGTGCAAAGTGATAAATGGAAAACGAAAAACTGAGAATATTCTACCCAAAGATTTAGACAGACTCCTTGCAGAGTGCAAGTGGTAGTCTGTATGAACCGAGCACTCTTACTCCCGCCATTTAAAGAAGTTTGGATAGACATCTGACAAAAGACCGTCACAACCAGATAGCATCGTAATAGATTCTGAGTTTAGCTCATCTCAACAGAGCTAGTAATAAAAAGTCTCTGCATTCATATGAAGCTATTTAATATAACCAAATTAATGTAATTGGCACAGAATGGTATTATAGAATTAGTAGACCCTCATCGGGGGACGCAATAAGCGTAAATATGAAGTTTAGGGCAACGTAATAACCCAACGCAATAACTCCGGACTTCCCCTTTACCATGGAATATTACGGGCATACGATACTTTCTAATTCAATACATTGTCTACGTATAAGCGCTCAAAAATTCACTTGACATATATTAGTTGTTCTCTAATGTGCTAATTATGCACTAAACATTGTTAGGTGATGAACATAAGGAGGAATACACCAATCACTTGGATCTGCCTTGGGAGAATTTACATAATTTAGTTAATTGCAACCCTAAATCATTTTCAATACTAATATTCAACAAGTAATCAAGAAAAATAAATTATACATGCTTTTCCAGTCAAACTTAGGAAATTTTTTACTACATTTGTATGCTTACTGAAAAATGTGTTGACTGGTTCATTCTTACTTATATTCACGCTCACTCGTAAAGATGTCATTTTACCCGTGAAACATACAGCATGGAGAAAAGAAACAGGCAAGTGTTAGTATAGTTGTATGCTTAAAAGTTCTGGCACACTGCCCACATAGCCACCCACCATCCACCCAGACAAAATCAATTAAGGTTGTTATGGAAGAGTAGCTCTAGTAACAGTCCGATAGAGCTTTCGGTCAGAGAGCTGAGGACCCTCAGTCACGTTAACAGCATATTTAGCTTATTGTTTACAAAATTACAATGAGCTTTTGTTGATTTCTATCGTATATTTCTATATAATATTGACGTTCTAACCCGTTTCATCGCATTTTGTTTTCATATGGTAAGGTGTGTCCAAAACATTGAATTGTAATTGTGTTTGTCTGGATCTGATCAATTTCATGGTGACCTTTTTAAATTTTCACTTTTCCCCCCGAGTTTCCCAAAGTTGCCAAATAGGCAATCATTTATCTGTAAAAATACTGCATAGGACTCCACATTACTTGGCGTATTGTGCCAATGGGATTACTTACTAGACTATTTGGAAGTTGTCTTCTATCCAGTAATTCTACACACATGTCTTCTACATGAAGCTATTGGAAATTTTAAGGATGTTTTACTGAGCATTCTTGACAACAGAATATGCTGTCTTTAAGATAATTGAATGCAAAGTTTTTTCGTAGTTTTGTAAAACTCAGCTAGTCACTTGTTTCTATCTTGCATTTTTAAAAGGATCACTCAATATGACTTTTCAAGCAATATGTATTTTCTATAGCTAATACATGCTTGTGAAGTGCAATTCACCATCTGGCAGCTTGTGAAGCTTGCTTGCTATATAGAAACTCTAGATTCTTGTTCTGGATGAACTCTGCTGGTTATTTTTTTGTTCTCCCTTGCACATAAGACTTTATTGTTACCTAAACATCTAACTTTCAGGATCAAGTAGAGCATAGCTATAAGTTACGAACTTTCTGTTTCTTGAAGGAAGTACCACAGTAAACTAGACTATTACTACCAGTTTGAGCATGAGCAAGCACATGGCACAAAGTGACGTAAACTACCATATAAGGAAATAATGTGCACAAACAGGAACTCAGCGGATAAAATTTGATGTCATTATAAATGCTATGTCAGAGAAGAACTCATTCCATTGAGAATCTACTGTGGGTTAATACTTGAGTAAATGATAGATGAGATGATTTATTTGATTTCAAAATACGAACAATTAAAAGGTGCATTTTAATTATCGAGAAATTCTCAAGTTTTGCAACTGGCACTCATCAGACTTGGATTCAGCATGTATAAATTGACCTAAATAGGTTTAAATAATTACTTTATATACAAAAACAAGGTTGGCCAAAAAATCTGGCTTAATAGCCCGGACTATCAGTATTACTCGCAAAAATGATTACATATAGCTTTTTTTTAAGTTATGACACTCCTTAACATGTTGTGGATCGACTTGAGGGGATAGTGAGCTATAATGGGGGGGGGGGGGGGGGGGTTCTCTTTTCACAACTACTTTTCTATTTGAATAGAAGGAGCTAGAGGTCAGAGGGTATGCCAGGGATTCTTCCTTTTATTATACCCGGACCTCCGGAAGGAGTTGAGAATGTGGTAAACGAGACCGCAGACTTCGTGAATGGAGAATAGTATTGAATTATAAACGCGACCTCTACGTTTAAGTCTATGCTCTGTGTATCTAGTAAATTCAATTGCCACTGTAATCACACCCAACAATTCAGTACAAGCCATTATTTTATTATATTAAAGCAAATGAATTTTTATAAAAATCAGTAGGTTCTATTATGTAGAGTGTATATAATGTATAGCTAATACGGCTACTTGGACATAATTTGAACAACACAGTGACCAAAAAAAATTTTTTAAAATGAATCCACCATAATTAGAACTTACGAATGCCTGTCTTTTGTGGCAGTTATATAGCTTCATTTTTTCAATGTTTTCAAGTATGTGAGGTAAACAACTAAATAAGGAGACTTCTGTTAGTACGAAAATGGCCATTTCGCATACCAACAATGCTGGAAAGACCTTAGGAACTACCCTGTACATTCGTTTTTTTCAAAATATCGCTTTGGAATAGTAAACAAAGGTTCATGCTTGTCTGGAGTTTCCTAAAAATCCTCCAAAAGGCTCTACATTAGATATTTTAATCCCTGTGGAAGTCCTTTCGACAACTTGGTTTCGACCGCTCAAGTTCAACAACGACCACGAGATTAAGTAAAGAGTGGAAAATAATAGACACACCCCTTTTTTGTTAAAATATTGGTGCAGCCATGGCCGCATTGCCTCACCCTTTCCAACACCTAATATATGTGTGTACGTGTGTGTGTGTGTTAAGGGGTACTGCTGTGCTACAATCTTGCTCTTAACAGGCCAGCACAAATATTCTTTTTCAAAGATTCCTTTAATTGTAGGATAATATTTACTATAATTGTTTTAAAAAATTAGCACAGTTATAAAAATTTCCATAGATAAAAAAGTCCTTGAAAAAAGAAAATGTCTGTGGTCTGCTAAGAGTGAGACTGAAGCATAGCAGTACCTCTTAACCTTGATAGTATTAATACAAAATTGAAGTGTTCAGCTACTGGTTGGTTGTCATAGCACAATGGCAGACCACTTGCATGTTAAACAAAAGTCCTGTATTCTATTTCTCGCGGAAGCCAAACATTTTTAATTCTGTATTGTTAAAAAATGCCTGTGAAAGAGAGAGAATACATCATATGTGAGAAAGAAATTGTGAAATCCATAAAATTTCTTGTAGGATTATTATGTCAAAAATAAAAAACAAAAGTATAATTATTGACGATAAAAGTGGAGAATTACCGCGTAAATATTTTAATGTCACCTCCTAAACTTTATCACTATGTCAACAAAAAAATGATTATAAGAAGTCAGAAGATAATGAAATCCAAAAAGTATTGCATTCAGGAAGGTAGAAATGACATTAATAGCTATCACAACTTACCCGAGTGTTCCTACACTATCATTATGATGAAGCTTTGTCATAGCCCAGCTGTTTGCAAGCTAACTCAGCAGCAAGACTGTTGAATCCAGTGTGACAAATAGGTAACCACATGCTGTCATTGTAGTAAATCTCTAAACGTCCCCTTAGAGGAATTCACAATCATTCAGTTCTGGAAAAGATGTTGCTGCAATTAATTACAGTGAAAATTAAATGTTAAAATATTAACTTTTTATATTAAAACAATGAACTTTGGTCATTACTCGTCCAGTCGTTAGAGTATAGCTACAATTCATTCATTGACTAAAGTATAGAAAGTATTCCTAAAGTAGTTAGCACATAGTTATTATAATACTGAATAGATCTACAACTTACATGTGGGCATGTCAGTTAAAGATGCTACAATAAATAATGACAATCATTTAAAATGATTAAAATAAACTATATACAACTAACAAACATATGAAATGCTAAAAACATTAAATGGGATTACATACATCAGAGATACTTCAGGTCTATTTTCACATTCCACCATGGCGTAAGTCTCATATATCGGTCTAACCACTCGTGATCACATAAAAAAGAAACTGCTTGTAGCTCAAGACATCTTTCAAGCATCAAATTAAGCTATAATTACATATCTTTTTATTAACGCTCACCTGCACTGTAACACAGGAAAAACAGATGTTAAACATTCAGATGCTGATGTGGCAGTTATGACTTCTCAGTTCAATATGAACAAAGTATAAAGATTATAGTGATTTAAGTTTGAAAGAGGCGAGGAAGAGAGCAATATTTTAAAAGAGCTGCAGCATTTATTATTTCAAAAGATGTATATAGTAGCCTTTGAAAATATTTTACAGGCTCCAGACATTAGAGCTCAGATCCAGAAACAAGCCATAACCAGAGATTGTAAAATATATATATAGTTCGTGAAACAAAGATGTTGTGAAAGAAACGTTACAACTACTTAACGTACGAGTGTTATTCCATGCTGCTATAATATTATGGCATATGAATGGAACCCTTTTATGAATTCCACTTTAATAATTACACTTGCCGTACAATAAGTGGATGATATTTCACTCTCACTTTTGTATTTTCACTCGGCTTTGGCTTCTGAAATGTCTCCCCAATATTATAATACACTGACTCGTGCAAAGTATAATATTATGTATACATATATAAACCCCTTATCCACTGGCCCTTTACGTTTGGTGGACAATTATCCTTTTAAAAAATTAGTTATTAAATATAGCATATTTCTTAATACTTATTATTTCTTTATACGTTGCTCAGACATAGTACTCCCTTTAATGAAAGAATTTAAATGAGAGAACCAATAGTTTTTGTATGATATGGTTACTGGAATGCTTAGCTAATGAGTATTTTTCTGTCCAGCTTTTTTTATAGTATAAGACTCAGAAGGTCAGTGCCCAGACCACTTTACTTGTCGAGGGTACACCTCTGCACAAATATGTATGCATTATAAAAATAAGGTTTGTTCAGACCTCCCAATAATCTACAGTGAGTGGTATTTCAGACTACGTTAGTGATTCAGTGCACAATAGTAATTGCAGTTTGTTATTAATCTAGTTACTACTAAATTCAGCTTAACCAAATTTGCGTTCTTACATAATGCTGCCAATAGTAAAGCTATGACACTTTTGCTGATGCCTTGCACACCTTCCAATAGTCCCCAATCTACCATGCCTCCTGCACAGAATTACTACAGCCTATTTATTGTCCTGGAGTTTATGCATTCCTACTCATTGTCTCAAAATTTACATCAATGTTTTCTCATTAATCTACATAAGTCTAGAATATGTCAAGCAGTCAAATATGAGCTGAATTTGTTATTGGCCTTAATGTAGTAGTTGTGGCTGCACAAGTTTACTATTCAGTGGCAATAGCACATGCAAACTAACAACCTTGCATAGACATTATCCTGACCTTTCTTGGTGTAATAAATCTAACTGCTGGCATATAGACGTTACTGAATGCTAAAATTAACTGCACAATGTGCTATAGTATTTCATCCTCTTTAAATGTATTTGGAACTATTTACTACTGCACAAGCGCTAAAATACTAGTTTTGTCACTCTAATGATTGCCACTATATCTAGACAAGTTAAATGGCCTCTAGTACAGGGAAGTCTTGGGAGAAGGTCAGCTGAAGGAGCTGTACCAATAGAATAACCCTCCTGTCAATTCTTCCTGTCATAAGCTACATTATTTTCAACTTGTTTTTCTTTCAGTAGCAGTCACCACTAGAAGATTACTTGGAACTATCAGTAAAACTAATTTTGTGGTTTTTATAGATTTCCTTTCTCCTTGGTAACGTCACGTCACGTGGTGATTTTCCGGGTAATTGGTTTAGCATTTGAGAAAAAAGAAATGGCAGGTTTATTTCCAAAACCTGTGAGAAAGCACCCAGTTAGGTTACGCCTCAAAATTATGGCATCCAGCTCGATTCCCAGGCCACCAAAATAACTCTGCCTATTACCTACCACGCCCATTGCAGACGTTTCCTTAGATGATGTCATTATTAGCTCACTTGCTATATATACCACACAAAGCTAATTACAAAAATGAAGTCAGCGGAAAAGTCTGGCTTCTTTAATGAGCCTGAGAGATTGGAGAGGTGGTACTGAGATGGCAGTCTTTGTTTGGGCTTACTTCAAATAATTTGCTTCAGTACGAGGTAAGATTGTACATAATGTAAAAGTTTTTGTAGCCGTCGTAGCTGATATGTATTACTAGAAAGTAAATCTCGAACCCTTTACCTACTATCGCTATGCTGGGAAGTTTAGTAACCAGTTCAAAATCCTCCAGCTTTCGTGGTCAGTGGTAAGTTGTGTGCCCGGTGGTGCTTCAGGTTTGGTCAAACTTGTTTTGGGTGTGATCGGTGACCACAACCGCTCAATGCTGCCATAAATGGACTCACATGTCTGAGTTAAATAGACTTTTTTTCATCATAGTAAACAGTTTAGTCTGAACTTGTTTAAAATATTTATCTTGCTGAATGTCTGTGCAGCAAAATAATTAAAAACAACAACAACATTATTACATTTTCATGTTACCAAAATGGTCATCATAAACTCGGCAGTGAAAGGGTTAACGACAAACATGGAACCCTAAATACTTGAAATACAAACCCCCCACCCACACAAAAAGAAACAAACCAACAAACAAAAATATCCTCTCTCCAGCCCAAATATTTTCATTCGTAGGTATATTAGTGGGTGTGGTCTGTCATTGGAAAGTTGTGAACTATATTAAGGAGGGAGGGGGAGTGTGGGTGGAGAGTGTGTGCCACATTTACATATAACGAAAGTCAATTCAAAATTTGCACTTGTCTGACTTTATTTGCTGTCTATTAGAATTTACCCTTTCAATAACACACCAGAGTTGGGGTAAAATACTCAAAATCATTTAATTGCAATTGAAAATACTGTTCTCTCTTCAAATACAATTGCAAATACAAATACACTGTACTTGACTTCAGAATTGTATTTAATTAGCATCGCAAATACTTTGAAAATATGACAGTGTCATGTGTACGTCACGTACGTTATCTGCTGTCACACACACATATATACATGCACATACACACACATGTACATACACATGCACCGGCACACACATATGGACATGTACATACATATATACACACACACACACATGTACATGCATACACACAGTGACCTCCAATGAAATATCCAAATGGTATTTCCACTTTCCTTTTCCCCAGGAATTTTTTAGGGACTTGCCCATATTTTCTCTGTCCTCTTTTCATTTCTGTTTCATATTAGCAATGCACGTATTTCAAACTTTTCAATTCTAAATTTTGCTAGTATTTCAACACATTGCAAATACATAAAACTCAGATTCACTAAAATACAATTACGTAAATTGAAATTACTGCAAAAAATATATTTAATTGCAATTAAATACAATTGCAATGTATTTGACCGAACTCTGCCACATACCACTTGCTTCACCCTGGCCAGTGCTTTAGACTGAGTGTAGTGAGGGAGATGAGAGGAACATATCAAAACCAGTTAATAAGAATCTGATACCAAGGTACCCCAACTAATAATAATAATAATAATAATAATAATAATGATAATAATAATAACAATAATACGGCACGTAAGTTTCCCATTAAATAATGTATAGGAAAAAATCACTATTCAATTGAAATCGCACAGGTAAAGTGAAATAGCGCGTAAATAATTGAAATACCTCGATAACTAAGTGGAAACTAAGTGAAATACCACGGTAGCTAAGTGAAATGATACGGGTAAGTGCTCACGCGTGGAACATTAACCTTGGAAACACACAGTTTGAGTAGTTTCTAGTTGGAGACAATGTCATTCTTTACCACAAAAGCTCTACCCGTATCAGGCGGAATGTTTAAACAGATTAGGAGGAGCCATATGTTGAAAACGAAGTTCCAGAGGAAACTAATCCTGAAATTGAGTGAACGATACAGTGTAGTTACAATTCTTCCTAGGCTAGGGCTAGGGCTAGGGCTAGGGCTAGGGCTAGGGCTAGGGCTAGGGCTAGGGCTAGGGCTAAGGGCTAGGGCTAGGGCTAAGGGCCTAGACTTCCCTGTTCAACCCACCTTCTCTTAGGTACACATGTCGTTTCTTTACTTGCCTCTACTGAATGATACTTTAGCCATTCAATTAGTGGCGACATTTTACTATCCTGGTCCAGCTAATGAATTATTCTTGAATACACAAGCATATTATTATACAGATAATGATGATGATAAATAACAATAACAATAATACCATAGTCTACCATGTCTACCGATAAGCGCTTAACCATTCACTTACAAAATTGGCCGATTGGCACTCACCCATTTTTTGTACATGCGAGAATGTGCACACACACAAAATTTACATACACAGCATTGTTGAAAACCTGCACAGGCTGCACTACTTACTCTACTTTAACAAAACTAACATAAGACATCAGATTCAATAATCGTTAAGGCTTTCTGGACATTCACCATTGATATTCTAGTCAGAAAAGTAAGCCTTCACTGCCATCAATTTGCTTGAAATGGCACAGCAGAGGAACTACTTCTATTGCTGGCCATATAATTGACAAGAAATACTTGTTCATGTATGCATTTTTAAAACCTGGGCGTTAATATTTATCAGAGAAATGGACAAAGTGGGCGCTTTCGTGATAGTGGGTGCCTACCCCGTAGAATACAATAACAATAATAATAACCATAATAATTGTCAAGCAAGTGAAGCGAGTGAATTCAGCTGCCTTTAATTCTTGCGCCAGCGTCTTAGAATCCCAATGAATTAAAGTTTGTGTCTATAAAAGCTGGCTATCCTTGGGGTAGACGTGAGGTTTTGAAATTTAGTTTACTTTTCAATCAACAACACATATAGTTGACTATAAGACTTATTGTAAGACTGTATCTTGAAAAGTATTCACTGATTCAGTATTTCAGGAATGCTTTATCTTCTACTATTTCTCCTTCAATTCTAGCTATACGTTTGTGGTAACATTTGAAGATTATTAAGTTTTCAAGACCCCTTATCAACTTTTCTCCTTCAAGTGATTTAGATATGGCTACCCCATGATATATCAGACTAAATTCAGACTGGTATATATAATATTAATTTACAATGGTCACTGCAATTAAAGGTATTGTATATTTATTTGGCTATTCAGATAATTATATGTAAATATTCATAACTTTATTGTAGCATGATGCTGGCAAGTTTGCTACTTTAAGTCAATTGAATATCCTAACAGAGAAAAGTACTTGCTCTACTTAATTTCAGCTTTTGCTTATTGAGATGATCTACAAATTTCTAGGACTAGTTATAATTGGCCTACTAAAATGCTATAAGATATATATAGTTACCATCACTTCAGAAATTTTGTTTCAAAATTAATATTACTTATTATTAAATGCCAACTATGGGACCACCGCTCAGGTTTCCTGGAAGGGAGGCCTCTAAGTAGTAGATTTCCACTGCCACCATGTTCTGCAATGGCTGCCAACTGTACTAAAGGTTTCTTCAAAAGTTCTTAATGAAGACAGTTGCCAAATGTTGGAAAAGCAGAACAAGAATGAAGTGAAACAGTGTGCTTTTATAAGCTAGATGAATGTGAACATGCTGTCTAACAATATACAACATATATTCCTATCCAAGCAAGTAGCTAAGGTAATGTGAAACAAACAATAAGCGGTTCTAGTGATCTAAAAATGTCATTCTAAAATTAGGTATTCTGGGCTTCCACTCCTCTTATTTTCACTCCTCACGGCCCGCCCCAACAGGCGATATACTTCCGGAGGTGTGGGCTTGCTCATGTAGGCTCAGCATCACTTCAATAAGATATTATATCTATAGTTCTAAAAAGATAATTATAAAATTTTGTTCTATAAAACCTATCTAGATTTCCCAAGAGAAAAAAAAGATAGTAAGCTATAAGTAATTTTGTATTATAGTTTATAATTCTTTAAAAATTTTTTGACACTTCAATTAACCAATTAATTCATAAGCATAATATAAAAAATAATACTTATTTATTAGGCCGTTTAATAATCAAAAATTGTAATTAGCCATTAATAAGACCAATTAAATAATCAGAAATATTAATTAATTATAATACCAATTTTTTATCAAGGATGAAATACAAAAGCAATAAAATAAAGTTTTAAGTTTAATTAATGTGAATGTTTTTATTACATATAGAATGATATTTTTGTCGTAACAGTTAAAGATGACTTAAATTGTATGCCACTGTTAATTAGTGAGATCTTTGTAGTCTGCTGAAGTGTACATATCTTCAAAATTATCATCAAAATTATCCTTTGTCTCCTCTCCACATGCAGGAGGATCTTGATCCATAGCACTCTCTCTCTTTCCAGGATTTTGGTATTGTGGTTGCTGTTGTTGCTGCTGCTGTGGGTACAGGGTGTACGGATTGGGAGTATATCCAGCTGCACCAGGTGGTATGGTGGCATCTTGTCTAGCTGCAAGGTCTGACATTCGATAGTCAGGAAGATTTTCAGCCACATTTCTAGTTTTCACTCGAGATATTTTTTTTTTGTGATGCACAACAATAGCGACCACCAGCACACACATCAGAGACGAGACCCAAAATAAAGAACCCAGTGTTAAACCAGCAGCCAGTCCAGCAGTGTTAACACCTGAAATTAAAAAATATATATACTTTTCATAATTATTTTGATGAATAAAGATGTTAAGAGATCTGCTTAATAGTTGTATTGTCTGAACACATTTTTTTTTATAGAAACTACACTTACTTAGAAGTTTCTATTTGTAATAAACATAAGTGCATTATACATTTATATAATATAAAGGAAGTGTTGCTAACTGTATTGCAAATTATTTCCTTCTTACTTTTATTTAAATTTCAACTTACCACCACTAGAACTACAATGCAATGAAACTTGATTAGAATAAGAGCATGATGCAGAGCTGGATGTGTACAATGAGCAAGATCGAAGGCTGTAGTAGGAAGAAGAGCAGTATACAGATGAAACGTATTGAAGTGATGAACTGAAACCATATCTGTGGAAAAAAGTCACCAAATTATGGTAAGTAATCCCAATAGTATTGTGTTTTAGTATAAATAATGAGCAAGAGAGCCTAGCTATTGTTATAAACAGCTGAAACTATTTTCAATGTGTATGCACATTCATTTCTGCTTTCAATATAAACATTTACCCTTAGTGACACTGAAAAGGATTATTCTGATTTCTAACTTCTAGCTTTTTGAATATATTACACATAATATGTGACAGTGCCTAGGAAAAGGGACCTTTTACGTAACATCAAAAATGTACAGTAGAGCCCAAACACCGACAAAAAATTTTTTTTTTGGTTTTCTTTTTATTGGCCCACAGGTATCTCCTACCCTTTAGCTACACTGACACCAAATTTGAGTGGCTGAAACCGTTGTTAAAGGTCCGAGCGCCCTGTTTAAACACAGTCACCTTTTACTCTCTATTTTGACCTTCCGTGCGTGCACGGAAATCCAACCCGCGAGTAATTGAAAATCGTGGGCGAATTCAATTTGTTGCCTAGCAACAAATTACCCCTACCTCGGATAATCCCGGGTAAATATTCTTATAAGTTTTTGTTAGCATTGCAGCAACAGAATAGAAATAGTAAATGTGAATAATCAAGCTATATAGGTTGATGTTGCTATTTATGGAGTCTTGTAGTTGGAGCCTGCAGACCTGGAGACTCCTGGGACTACTTTTGTGAAGACAATAGAAGAATCAGCAAGTCTCTGACTGGACAAAGGTTTCAGTGATGATGAGGACTTCTGTCACACTACAACAAGAGAAGGCAACACATTTTGAAAGTCCATCATTTTTGTTCATTGATTTAGAGATTCCTATTGTTCATTTGTTCCAAAACAGGCAACAAGCTGGCTGCAAGACAATATAATCCTAAACTTAGCTCCCCCAGTTGAACTGGCGATTTTATAAAAAAAAAAGAAGACAGTAAGTCAAACCGCAAAGTCTTGGTCGGCAAAGAAGCGGTTGTTTCAATGTGTTATGGAAGGCTACTGGGCTCAAGCAATTTTTCAATGCTTCTACAAAGCTCTGGAAATGACTGGATCCATAAATGAAGCTGCTGTGAAGAAGGTAACTTTTTTTAATTCGACGGAGAACCGATGTTGTTGTTTTTTGCCGAGGAAGAAATAAACGCAACTGCTGTGAGGAACTGTCGAAGCAGTCCGGGCTGAAAGCTATTTTAGATGCTTCTCCAATGCATTGGGCACCTATGTATGCAATCTGAAGGTTCTAACTATAAAGTAACTATTCTTAAAAATTCGGAGAAGCCAACCGGTCTTCACCCGCTAAAAAGTCTCTTGCACATTGTCCCCTACTAGAAACTACCTGAACTGTACGTTTCCAAGGTTAACGCTCTACGCATGCGCACTTACACATACTATTTCACATAGCTACTGAGGTATTTCACTTAGTTTCCACTTAGTTACTGAGGTATTTCAAATAGTTACGCGCTATTTCACTTTCCCTGTGCGATTTCAATTGAACAGCGATTTTTCCCATACATTTTTTTATGGGAAACTTACGCGCCGTACTATTAGGCCCAGAAATGGAATAATTTTGTTAAAGTATATGTAGTATTTTTTTATATTACTCTTAACTTACCCCAAGGATCCAACTGTGCCATAGGAGGCTGTGTTATATCCCAGCTGTTTACATGCCACCTCAGCAGCTCGACTCGTGAATCCAGAGTAACAGAAAGGTATCCATAAGTATTTCCCAGAGCTATTATAATAATATATTTCCAGGCGTCCTGAAAGACCAGTGCCATCATAGGATATCAACCTCAGATCTGTAATATAAAAAATATAACAATAATATACTAGTACAAGTTTTCCTAATAGAAAATTTTTAAGACATAATATTTTGAGAAGCTGCTTTAATCTGAATAATATTATATACAATATAGCAAAACAATTATGAATATTTGAATTGAGTTATAATGTTATAGATTTGTTTCAAGTAAATTAGAACACATTAAGACTGGAGAAAAAAATAACTGCTTGTCTTGATATTTCATCAGTTAACCCTTTCACTGCCATAAGCGCCATATGGTGCTCAGCAGTACGGCCGTGTTTAAAAAAGTATAAAAAATCAACCGTTCATGCTATCGACACGCAACATAGCTTAAAAGCTTTAGAAATGACTATTTTAGTACTGTTCTTAATATAGAATAATTACGTCAATGGTAACTAAGGGTAATACTTCCTGAAAGTTCAAAGTAGTTTGAGTAAAGAAATGGCGAGGCTATCGCGAGATGAGGTCCTGGCGTGTGTCCTGGATAGTGACGATAGTGACGATGTATTCGGCCTAGTAGATAGCTCCAGTGAAGGTGAACAAAATCGAGAAACAGAAGAAGTTACTGCTTTCATGGGCCAGCAATTATTATCAAGAGATTCTCTTGACTATCTTTCAGATACTGTGGCAGACCGTTCAATTTTAGATGATGAGTACAGATGATGAGTAGTTACTAGTAGAACAAGGAGATTTTAGTAAGTTATTATTTAAAAGAAGAACAGTTTATAAATAATACTGATTGAATTTAGCTATTAAAGAATAAATATCATAATTTATAGATGTTGATGCCATGGGTGTTAACTAAATTTGGTCTATTGTGAATACAAGTCCCATGTAAACTTGGCGGTGAAAGGGTTAATACCTCAATTTAACAATATGCAGTCAGGCAAGTAACATCACATACTGCTAGCTTTAACAGTGCAATACAATTTAAAAAATTATGTTTCTCTAAACTGGATATTGTAGTACCCGGCACAAGAGATTCGTTGAAAAGATATAATTAACATAGTGTGAAAATACAATAAAAACAAACCCTTACCATTGGGTGAGCTTGTTGTAGAATCTGTTCAAATAAAAATAAATAAAAATAATATCTTATTGTTTCAAAACTAACATAATGTCAGGTTGGTTTTAATAAATCAGAGCAAACAAAGAGCGTTATACACTTTACAGGCTTAAAACTAGTTTCAGAGCAAACTTATTGAATAAAAAGAACAACAAATGCTGCAATTGAATGAACATGCACTTTATGTACAGACAGACTACCATGCTACTACTTCTTGTGCAATTTTATGTCACAGGAATTCCATTTATATGTTTTCTACACACACAAACTAGTAAGTAACTTTTGAACACTTACCACAACAGGAACCAAGGAGAACAGGCTTCCAGAACATTACCTAATGTTAAACGTTCTTTCTTTGTTAAGTGCAGCTTTTTGTTAAGTGCTGCTTTTAGTCAAGTGCTGCTTTTTGTTAAGCGCCTGTTTTCTTCCTTGTTTTTAGCACAGTTTATTAAGCGCTCCGTGCTTTCCATATACTGCTAATTGGCACTCGAGTTGGTAAACTATCATCATTACTTGAATGCAAAAAGTGAAGATAAAAAAGAGTACAGTGCCGTATAGAGTTCACACCCTCGATCGTCTGCTCCACATGTCGCACACTTACTATTGAACCCTCTAGAACTCTTACGTTGTATAATCTGGAGTGTGTTAATTGTATCAGTTGTTTTCTTTTCTATTGTTTCCCTAAGTCTTGCCTTCTTGTTATAGTTGCTCTACGATGTCTGTAGCCATGAATAATTCATTAGGGACTGTTTAAATTAGGGTGAATAATAAAAAAATGGGGCATAATGATGTAATATTTATTTGCATGGATGGTAAGAAGTTCCATTTCACGGTTTCATACAGGATTTTCAGTTTGGGGGGGGGGGGGGGGGAGAATTTTCAGTGAAATTTTCCCAGAAGTTTATAATCTGGCCAAAATTTTACTAGCACTTCCAGTTGGAACAGCAACCGTCGAAAGATCGTTTAGTCACATGAAGACGATAAAGACCAGGCTAAGGAATCACTTGTCTTGACTCACCTTATGAGAATTGCCATTGAATGCCCAGACTTAAGTGAAGTTAATTTTAATGAAATTATGGACATTATTAAAGAAAAATATGGGCGCATTAGACTGTTATTGGTATATTATTCTATTATAAAAGTTTGTGTAAAGAAATGAGTTTGGGGGGGAGGGGGGGGGGGGAATCAGAGGTTTGAGGGGGGAGATCCCAGGGATCCCCCCCCCCTGTATGAAACACTGATTGAACTTCAAGAAATTAAAGATATTGTGTTTTCTAAAGCTTCTGGTTCACTAAGTAAGAACAATGAAATAATACAGTGCTTCCAGAAAGCAAACTTTTGAATTTTTGACTGTGCTATGGTTTTTATTCCACTGCAGGGAGACTAAAAGCTCTACAAAGTTCATTTTTTGTATGAAGATATATTAAGGCTATGTTAATAGGTTTATTAAATTAGTTTGTGGTTTTGTGGTTGCATGTGTGATAGGTGGTACCTTGAAGTGGCTGAATTTTATCATTTTAAAAATTTGTTTAGGCCAGGAAAAAAATTTTTTATGTTTGGACCTTTCTCACTTAGCACATATGAAATATAGCCTGTGAAGATTATAGAAAAAATAAATTTGTGCATCAAATTAATTTCATTATTCAATAATTTCGAAATTTATGGCCAAAAATGTAGCAAAAAAGTGCTAAAAGTGTTTAGGCCAGTATTTCTTTGTTTTTATACTTGGACCTTTCACTGCTGTTTAGAACCGGGAGACGCCGAAAACAGAGGAACTAAGCACTCCTGAAATGCCTGCCAAGAATGGACTCGCAGAGTCACCTTGATGAGAGGATTCAGTGATTGTAGAACCTCTTCTGCGTTCTGGATTAGTAGGTAAGAGGTGAGTAATCAGTGATTTAGATTTTAGTTGACAAGTTATCCAAACTAGTAGTTTTAGAATAGTTAGCTGACCGCCTGTTCCCTCCTAGTACGTCCTCTAGATGGACGACAAGAAATGTATTCGCTGGCCAAAGTGCAGAAATTAGCTACCACTTCCAAGAACGCCTTAGCTTGCACCTGGAGAAAGAAACACAATAAGTAGTGCTACCCACTTTTTTGCCGCCCGGCAATAATTGACTTAAGTGCGCCTGCACTAAGATTTTATGTAGCGATTACGTAGAAGGCATACAGCTAAAATCTGAATAAACGTCATCTGATGTCATCAAATGGCGATCTCTACTACCAAATCTGATAGTCAGCTAAAATTTTCCAATTTTTTCCACAAAATATTGTAATTCAATGCACAATATATATATATATATGAAACTTCAATTATTACTCTATGTTCTGTCTGACAAGTCTAGGTTTTAAACAAAACGTGGAAGACCTGGACAAAAAAAATATAGTTCATAGTGTTAAGTGATACTTAATATTGCTGCAACTAATTTTGCTACATGTGCTAGGCTGCACACTGATGTGTGAAACATTCATCCCTTCTGATTCCACCTCACTCTGACAGGCACTTTTCATGGTCTTCTGGAATCCTACTGATGTTGTCATTAGTCATATTATATAGTCACACATTTACATTATATTTTTACCAGCTTTCTGTTATGAAGGTGCACTATCAAGATTGAATAAATCTAGGCATGACATTTGTTTAAAAAAAATCTGAAATGGCAACTTTATATGATAAAAAAAGTATATAAATTATGTGTTCCAGAAGAATGACTAGTCAGCATTGGCATAGTGTAGGCTTGGTGTGGGAGGCAACATCCAGTTCTTTAGTCCACTGGCATCACCTACTGACAGCTTCAACAATGACTAATACTTACTAGACGACCTTGAGCATCACAAGGAGAGGGTCAGCAGGGCCTGATACATTATCTTTGCTGGAAAATACTTTTGCCATTAATAGTTTTAGCAATATCAATCAGTAATTTAAACTATTCTCGTTAGCTGTGTGAGTTGTCGCAGTTGAATAAAGTTAAGAGCACGAAGCAATTTCTAATAAGGGAAAATACATACACGCGGGCAAAAAATTAATAGGGAAAGTACCGTTTAGACCGTATCATAATGATGAATTCAACGAGGGTGAGGATTGAATGACGATCCGGTGACAACACGGAAGAAAATAATGATGACAAAATAAAATGGCAATAATGTATTAGAGTCTATGGGAGAAGTCTGGTTTGAAGTTTCTGATGAACTTTGTGGTGCTGTGTTTGTATTAACCTATATTTTAAGTGACAAGAAATCTGTAACTACAGTTTTGTGAGATAAAATTGATCATATCATAGTGTTTCAAAAAGTTTGCTCTTAAATCCCTACTAAGCTCATATAAATTATTCATGAAAACACAGTGTCGTTCTTGGTCATAGTAGTTGTTGGTGACACACTAGCATATTATATATATAATTATACATCATAAGATTGCTTATACTGAACACATTTACCTAATCTTTGTTTATTACTCAAATAATCTACATTTACTTAAGTATTTCTAGTTTAAAGTCATTATTACAAGTGTTTTTGTTTCTGTCAAATTAAAATGGAGTATGTAATAATGACTTCAAAATATCATCTAATTGAAGAACTTACTGTCACAAACTAGTCCAACATCATAGTAGTGAGAACAACTGGAACTAGAATATACAGACTTAGAACACGAGTCAAAGTCGGTAGTAGAGCTGTAGCAATCAGATCTTATAGAATAAAGTCCACTCCCCTGATAATACCTAAACGAATTACAAACATGAAATTTCAGATTGTGAAGAAATTTAATTGAAGTATTAATGCTCATATTGAACTGATGCACTCTGAATATATGTCAAAACACTATTACTGTTTGGTGCACACAAATATCAGGAATAGATCAATTTCTTCTCAATGATGAGTTACAGAAGACTAAAGGTTGAAATGGTTATGTTTAATGCATTAGCAACAGTTGAAGCTTGGAGAGCTCAACATCTGGTTGAGATGAACATGCAGGTGCAAAAAATAATAATTTATATGGTGTGCATTTTGCCTGATTTTCCTGTAGACAGTCACATATAAATACACTTTTCCTGTAGAATTCCAGAAAAAATATTACTACAAGATTCAAGATTCATAAGAGAGTGAGATTGGAGAGATTAATAAGGTGAGATAATAAAAGCAAAGGGCTCATAAAATTAATATACCAATCAATCAGTACTCACCCCAGACTTCCGACACTTCCGTATCTAGAAGCATGACTATAGCCGAGTTTTCTGCAAGCCAAATTTGCATCATAGCTATTAAAATAAGTACTGCAGAATGGCCTCCAGGCAAATTCATTCCTGTAGTAGTAGATCTCTAAACGCCCTCCACTGGAGTAGGAGTAAGAGCCACTACTTGTAGGCACTAGTCTTAACTCGCCACTTAGAACAGCTGTTGGTTGAAACAAAAGCAAGACAAAGTAATTGTATTATGTCTACATGGCAAGAAATATGTGACAGGCTCTGGGAAAACCAGACATTTCTGGCAAACCAAAAAAAATGAGTTTTTTATGTTAATAAAAAGCTACAATTTATCTCAACTTAGTGCTAAAATACTGGAGGGTAAAACATTTGACTCGCACAGAAACTGGCAGTTGAACTGGGCTGTCTTCAGCAAAGCAATTGAACTAGAAATCGTGAAAACATAAATTATAATTAACGTTTCGTATACTTAACGGTGTACTCCGCATACGCAATTAAATTGGGCAGCCGCTTTTTAACGGCAACTAACGAAGTTTTGCGTAGAGTTTTTTTTAGCTATCAGAGCGTCTCGGAGCCTGTCTTGTCGGAATCCTTGGCTACTCTACTGGATGTAGTAGTAAACTTTCAGCCAGAGGTAAGCTGTAGATTGCATGCAATAGTCTCAAAGCTATGCCGTTTTTTTAGCTGCTCGTTTGAAACTCCACCCAATCCCCGTTTATTGTACTTCGAGAACGAGAGAGAATAAAAAGTAGCTTGTCTTTCCACAGCACGCTTGAGGTCTTTTAAGTTGGTTTTGTCATTTGAAATTTGGCATAGACTTAGAGTAAGGGTCACTAAGACTAATTCTGCAAAAAACAAAAATAGGAGAAAGAAAGAATTTTTCCCGATGACTTAGTTCTGGAGCCTATATCTCAATTTCAATTTTTGCCCGAAATGCCTGGTTTTCGCAGAGCCTGTCACATATAATAAAACAGTATCACTTATGTGAGTCTGTATAATAGGAAGAACCTAATGCAAACATAATAAACTCGTATCATAAGTAGCACTTACTAATTTTTCCGTAATAGTTTCAATGCTCAAGGAAAATTTTGAAGTTTTTCTTAACTTTGCTTCAAAGTTAGCAATACATAGCAAAGCATAGGGCCAGCTGCTGGAAGCAAACCTCTTACCAAGTGCTAAGTTCAGTGAGATGCTGATTTTTAAACTAAAAGGCAGTTTACTGGCTACTTATCCAGAATGGAGTAAAACAAAACAATGCATCCCTATAATAGACTACTGAACTATAAAACTCCAGAATGAATTGGTGGGATTCTTAAATCTGGTACACATATATATAGAGCCCACCACCTTTGACAATCATAGTATATTCATAAATAGCTCTTAGTGAACTAACATAGAAAATACCAACTGATAAATACTAGCACAAAACTTAATCTTACTAGAACATGACAAAGTAACATCTTCTCCATGGTTACAGTTGTGTACACCCACAGCTCTTGTGCAGTTTCTAAGATCTGTGGTAGAGGAGTAGCAATAGTCCAGATTGTCTAGCCAAATAGGTCCAAATAAAGTAGTGCTATATTGCATAAAAATGAAATGTTATCACCCATTACCGTGCACTGTGGAGAAATATCGTTTTTATTGCAGAATATTTTCTTACTAAGACAATCCACTTGCTGTCCCGTACAAAGAATAATCAGAGTAACCCAACTGACGACAAGCAATTCTTGCCTCAGTATAGCCAAAGTCATTGTCACAGACTGTCCCCCAAGTGTTGTTGATATATATCTGAAGACGACCTGAAAGACTGGTGGTGGTGTAGCCAGAGCTCGACACAAGACGAAGAGAACTCCCTGTAATAAAACGAAGGTGATAAAATAGTATAAACGATTTAGATATGACAATTTTTTTGAGAATACTGTAACACTTTTGTGAAATTTATTCAGGGCTATTGTCATTTAGGATGCAAGCAAATGAGACACTCAGAGACATTTAAACTAGAATATGCATACAAAGACATCACAAGCATCAAGAAGCTAGTACATACAAAATCACCACTAATTAAATATAATTATATTATATGAACTGCAAGATTTTAATTTAATACATTTTTACTAACTGTATAATATTACACTTTTATGAAATTTTAGGCAGTTTTTTTGGAGAGTTGGGCAGAGAACAGCCACTTAACTTTGTGTACTTTATAACATGTGTTTGTTATATGAATGCATATTTATTTAACAATTATGATTAAATGACATAATTACTAATTCATAGAACAGAAGCAAGTAAAATGTATTACGTTTAACAGAATTTACAAATAGATTACTTGCCACATTCAACTATAAAGACTAGCTTACTGTAATTAGTACACCGTAGACCAACATCAGAATAATGATTATAATCTGTTCTTCTTGAGTACGTGCATGAACTGAATGAAGTAGCTGTAGTTGAGCATACTAAATTATAGGCAGAGTAGGATGTGCTGGCACGACTATACCTGCAATGTAAGAAAAAATATCTACCCATTTGTTTTAAATACGTTCGTTAATGCTAATTTATTACTTAAAAGCTGTTTCTGACATAAAAAACAATAAAATGTATACGTTAACATGTCAACATAACATGAAAGAGCTCATACAGCCTTCATTTTGTATGAAAACTTAGTCCTATGGCAGAAAATCAGGGTTAATTTAACCTTAATTTGAAGAAGCATGGTGTGATACTAATAATTGGTTGAAATAATATAACTGCATCCTTATAATGAAAAGACAGTCTTATAAAAAAAAACATTACATTGCATTTACCCCAAAGTTCCAACTAATGCATATCTTGAAGCAAATCCATATCCCAGCCACCTGCATGCCAGGTCTGCCTCATGCATGTCAAAGCCATCAATAGTGAATGGAATCCATTGATTGGAGTAATAGACTTCTAGACGACCAAAGAAAAAACTACTGGTACTGGAATAATACAGCCTCAGACTTTGGCTTTGAACTCCTAAAGAAGTTAAAAGAAGTTGATAATCACAACTGGTCATTTAATAGTACAGCACAATGTATATATATATATATATATAATATATATATACATACATACTTACATATATTTACATATACATATATATTATAATAATCCTATAGTTTCCACCAGAAACTCTGAAACACCTGTACCACCGGTTACCTAAACTGCAGCAAATATTAGAGTTTATATTGTAACTCCCAATATTGAAAGCAAATCTAAGATAACCTAAACCAACACTCATAGCAACCACGAATAAACTCGGCTAGTAGAAATATAATATCTTTATATACTCACCACCCTTTATCATTTAGGCTATTTAGTTATCCTTCCATATGTTATGCCTGAGCAAGTTCATCAAATCCAGTAACATGCACAGATTACTAAAACAAATGTTAACTCTTAATTATTGACTCTAGCTATGCGCATCATTGTTCCTGACTATCAGACTACACTCAAACCTCTCCTATCCGTTCGTCTAAGTTACGGACACCTCTGTCTACCGGACACAAACTAAAATTATTGACTGCGTACGGATCGTCAGTGTAGTCGGAAAGCTACCAAATTAAACGAATAAAATCGGGAAAATATTTCGCGTGTTGGCACTTCGAATGTATTCGATCGTAGCGTTGTGTGCGGAGATGGAGCGGGGAAATCAACAGGCAGTTAGTGCGTCTACCGCTAGTTCTTCTCAGAACTCGTTGACCGGTGGAATCGCTGCTAGTTCTTCTCAAAACTCTTTGAAAGGCAGTGGGGCTGCTAGTTCTTCTAAGAACTCAACGACCAGCAGTGGTGGAGGCAAGGTCGTGATAACTAAACGCAAACGTAGCGTTTTAACTCTAGAAAGAAAGCTGGAGATAATATCAGAAGTTAAGAAAGGGAAGTCAGTGAGGCAGTGTCAGGACAGTTTGGTGTTCCAAAATCTACAGTGAATGATATTTGGACATGAACGAAGAAATTGTAGAAGATGTTTTGCAAGAGAGAGAAGAATCTGAGTCCGAAAATGAAGATGAAGCTTCTTCAAATGCAGTTACGCTATCGCAAGCTTGTGCTGCTTTCGATACTACTGCTTTGGAGTGGTTGGAGTTCAAAGGCAACACACATCCTGCACATCTTATGCTGGTAAAAAGTTGGAGAGACGATGCAGCTCAGCGTAGCTTGAAATCTATGAAGCAAACTAAAATCACTTCATATTTTAAATCAATTGATTCATGTATTTACAGGTGTTTTTGTTAATTTTAAGTAATATACTAATTCAATTATCAAATAATTAATTGTATACACGGTTCATCACCGAATAAATTAAGTATTTCTAAGCTACGGACATTTCTTAGTTACAGAAACCCCTTGGTCCCAGACTGTCCGGATAAGAGAGGTTTGAGTGCATTACAAAACTCACTGTAAACCAAAAGGTGTGTAGTTCACACCAAATTAAGCGTGAATCACTTGTAACAATAATCACACTAAAATATGGTATGATGCACACACCTCGTCATTTTGGTGTGAAGTACATGCCAAAATCAGTGTGAGTTCACACTAAATTCAGTGTGAATTCACACCATAATCAGTATGAAGTCATACTTACATTAATGCTGAATTATTTTAAGTTACATTGATTCTAATACTACAAATCAAAATTATTTTCCAGAAAGAGATTGGTGTAATCCCCGATCTCATTAATTAGAAGACCAAACTCTTAGTCAACTCTCTTACCTAGCACACAAGTGTACAACACATTTATAAGGTAGATTACAATGATAATAGCATTAGTTTTGCCTGCATATGAATATAATTAATGTTCGGTAAAGGGTCCATGCTATTCCCTTGAGTGTGAATTTCACACTAAGTGTGCATTCACACTAGGCAGAAAGTGTGAAGGACACACTATCAGGGTTTCATTTAGGGGGGGGCGAAAGGGGGCATTTGCCCCCCCTTGGGTTCTAAATGCCCCCCCTTGGATTCTAAGTGCCCCCCACCCTTTTGAAAGAACCGATATTTATTAAGAGAAAAATGTAAACCAAATTAATAATAAACAATATTCACACAGCAATTCGTCTAGGTTTTTTGTTCCATACTGTAATAATGTCATTTAATTGTGTAGATGAGAGCGTCTCGGGTGTCTCCATGGCTATTTTCATCAAATAGGATAATTGTGATTGCCCAATTCGATTTCGAATTCGTGTTTTAATTAGTTTCATTTTGGAGAAGCTCCTTTCCACTGAAGCAGTGCTGACAGGGATAGATAGACATATGTTTGCCAGGGTGCTAATGTTTGGAAAAATTTCACTAAGCATATCACTTGTGGTGAGCTCTTTCAACTGCAAGTGCAGGTTACCTTTCGGCTTCTTCGATAAGTAGCTTCGAAATGTTTTCCACTCCTCTCGGGTTTCGCGGGAAATAAGAGCTTCTTTGGTGTATTCATCTCCACCAGCAGTCTTAGCAGGCAGCTCTGCACCATAGTGAGCTAATAGTACATCTATTAAGTCCTCACCATATGTATGGAAGTCAGAAGAGTCAGCAGCTGGCACTTTCTTCGGATCAAAGATGCCAAATGAGGAGACAATATCTTGTGAAATAAATCTGCTGGATATGTTTGCCTTCAGCATCCTGATAAACGGTTCAGCCACTTGTCCTTGGAATGTAGCAATGCTTTCCGTGGTTAACGTGATGTCAGTGACTTCTTCGATCTCATTCTTTGCATCCATCAGTTCTAATACCCAGTTAGCAGCAGGTAACATGGCATCATCAAGTGTATTGAGAGTGGCATCAACAAGAGGGGTGATAGCTGTCAAGTCTATTCTCTCAGTCTGGAGAGCTCTGCTCAACTTCGCCACTTGTGGCAGAACATAATCAAGGAGGTATATGGCCACTAAAGTTGAGGGCCTACATAAGGCTTTACTGATACCTAGAGCTTCAGGTGCATGTGTCTGCTCATAGATATTGTTTAGAGCAGTCACAATTGTACTGTAGCTAGCTTTGACTGCCTTCACACAGCGTTCATGGGACAGCCAGCGAGTATCTGATGGTTTCACAACTTTCAGCTCAGGTAAGTCAAGCACCTGCTGTACTGCTTTGAGACTCTCAGCTCGCTTAGGAGAATAGTGGAAAAATTTCCAGAGGGTGGTGAGTGTTATGTACACATGTTTTATCCCACTGGTAGCATTAGCTGCTTGAACGCATGCTAGCTGTAGCAAATGGCAATGGCAGTGTACGAAAAGTGCATGAGGTGAAATTTTCTTCAGGAGACTCTGCACACCATTGTGTTTCCCAGAGAAAGTAGCTGCTCCATCGAATCCCATACCCACCAGCTTGCTAATCTGTATGTTTTTATCTTTCATGAATTCAACAAGGGCAGAATAAATAGTCTTTGCATCAGTAGCTTTCAATGGAACTATATCCAAGAAGTGCTCAACAGGTTGACCGTCCATGTTCACCCAGCGGAAGAAAATTGAAAGCTCTTCTGTGGTCGTCACATCAGTGCACTCATCTGCCATTATGCTGAAATGGGAAGCTTGGCGAAGCAGTTTCAGTAAACATTCTTCAGCCCATAAGCCAACTGCCTCAACAAATTCAACAACAGCAACTTTAGATGTGTAGGTTGCATTTAATCTAGCTCTTTCAAGGAACCCCTTTAAATCTTCTGCACCACAACTTACGATTAGATCAATAAGTTCATCAAAATTTGTTGTGTGGGGAATGTGGTGACGAGCTAGAAAATGGGTGCAACGAATTAGAGCTTTAATGGCCATTCTGTTCTTCAACTTTTCCTCATCATTAATTTGTTGGAGTTGCTGAATGACTGACCCTTCTTGTAGTGCTGTAGCTGCAGCCATCTCTGCTTCACATGATAGGAGGTGAATATCACTCTTTGCATGAATTTTCATCTTCTCTATTGCCTTCTTCCAGTTCGTGAAAGGTTTTGAGATCCATGTTACTCCTGTTCTTTGAAGAGAAATTCCTCTCTTCCTGCAAACCTTACAAAAAGCTCCTTGGAAATTTTTATCAAACATCAGCCAATTGAAGCTCTCTTCCCATTTTTTGTTGTATTTTCGACTGCTTGCAGTGATTTTCTTGCTTTTCTCATGTGTAGTTAATCTTTCCTTTGCATGCTTCTCATGGACAATTACTCTTTTCTTGGCAGGACTTGGCTCCAAAAACTCAGTATCAGATTGATTGCTGTCAATTTTATCTTCTGTGTCACTGCTACTTGAGTGGCCAGGTGACTTTGAAGAGCTTGCACCACAGAAGAAAGAGCGAATATCCATTTGAGACTATCTTAAGCTGTCAGGGACTACGAGTGCTTAGAGTTCTGGTTCTGGAAGTTGTAGAATCTGTTAGACGGTGGAGGTGAAAATGAGTAGCTGAATTAACTTGTCAGGATCTGACATATGCAGACCTCATTAGATAAGATTATGTTTTTTTAATGTAGGACATAGGCCTTCCAATAATTCTATTTCACTCCCACGGTGACCAGTGCCGCCCGCCCCCCCTTACATTTTCAAAACTCTATTTTGCCCCCCCTTGCAAGAATGTCTGGATGAAACACTGACTATGCAATATGGTGGGCATTCATACCACCAGTTTGGTGTGAATTAGTTGGGTTTTCACGCTAATAACAGTAAACTACATATAAATTAACTACTTATAAATTCGTGTAGTGTTTTATGGTTTAGTGTCAATTCACATGCATGAAATTTCAAGCGTTTCATTTATCCACCAATAACTGCAGACACACTGAATTAGGCTTTTGTGTTTTAAAAAAAATAACCAAAAACACTACAAGATTTTAATAGTTTTGCTTAAATTGCACCGTAATAGTATGGCTTCCTGGTTTCAGTGGAATGATTGGAATGATAAGATGAACAAATTGTTGGCTTGATGTAATCTAATCTAGCTCAGGTTATAAACACAATATAAATAAAATCTTAAAATACAACTATCAGCACATGTAGCTAGTATACTTTCTGCTGCACTTTATTACTTGACTATAACATAACTTTATAGCTAAAAGATAATCCTGGTTAATAATAATATTCATAATAGCTGTGGCTTGGCAAAAACCAACATATTGAGCCTATTTCAATTCTAAATATTATGTAGCTACCAAGTAATAGTTAGAGCATACACGCTTAGGTACTGGTGGATTTAGTGCACTGAAGCCCAAGGGCCTGAGGGCTTTGTGCACTAAATCCACCAGTACCTGAGCGGCTTTGTGCACTAAATCCACCAGTACCTGAGCGCATGCTCTAACTATTTTAGAACCCGTTTACACAAAGCCGGCCCAGTTTCCACTAGCAACTAGTTGGTTTATCAGCATTTTCGCACAAATATGGCTGTGTCAAGCGAATTTCCGGCCCAAAATTAAAATTCAATTAAAATTCAATTGAAGCACACCTGGCAGGTTTACTTTAGCATTGTAGCTGCCAGCTGTTATCTCCAGATCTAACTCTACCCTGGGCTGGGCTGCTCTGCTCTGTGGTAAACAGTTAAGCAGCTAGCTAAGGTAAATTCCTGCGGTATGAGCATCAGCAGGAGAGTTGTCTGAACTAGGGCTGGTCCCGAACTAGGGCTGGTAACTAGGGCTGGTCCCGTATAGGTCGGATATGAGAGGGTAGTAGACCCTCACATATCATATCCAGGCCTCACACAGCTTTATCCGGCCTATTCTATTAAACTAAAACTAAAAAATAGCAATACCCCAAGGGTGGTTAGTATGCACAGTTTATATACCTAAAGGCAAAAAATAGTGCACACTTACCAAGTTAGTACACCTAGTAACAATATAGCAACGGGTTCTAAGATAAAATAATGGTTACTTACTTCATCCTAAGTATATTAAAAAAATAAACAAGTCATCACTATTTGGCATGACTAAACACTGCTATGTTGTCTGACAGGAAATACTTGGGAATTTTAAACCCTGCACTTTGAAATCTTAGATGTGTGCATTTGGGGAGTACATTTCTAAGCCATTTACATCAGTGGGACTATTCCTCTTTCCCCTATGATATGTGACTCTTCAACTTACTGCCCTTACCACCACCCCCCCCCCCACCCCTCCCCTCCCGCCTCCCCACCCGACACCCCATTCTTCTTACCCCTACATAATCCCCCAGTCCCCTCTCTCCCTCCCGTCTTGTCCTTGCCCACTCTTAAACATCTTAGTACGGGGTCTATATTGTGACCGTCTACAGGAAAACCGGGCACAACGCGGCGTGCGTAAATATCGAGAAAAGATCGATCGATTTCTTAAAAATTTATTGTTTCAAGCCTACGGAAGGGAACGGTTAGGTCTATTATAGTGGGAACGACTTAAGCTACGACGATAAAACTTGGAGAGCTCAATATCTGGACGCCGACAACTCTGTAAGTGCAAAAAAAAAATTTCAAAGGGTTCCGCGTTGTGCCCGGTTTTCCTATAGACGGTCACATATATAGTTTACAATAATATGTATGCAGGGCATGGAAAGAGAAAGGAGGGGAGGGGGGGGGAGGAGATGTGGGCTCCAGGGGCTGGAGCCTCCCCATAATTTTGGGGCACAATCTAATGAGATTATTTCTCACATGAACACTTTTAAACCACAAAATAAATAACATATCCTTAGAGCCCCCTTACGAAACCTCTTAATAATACTCTATATGAGCTAATGTGAATAAAAGAACCACAGATTTTAACTCATACCACTGAAAACATGATTGGAGATCAATGTAATATAAACATTGTCCACTCAGTCATAGAAATTGTATCATAAAATAACCTGGATGACTGACATAGCTGGAATTCAGTTACATATTTCTGTATTATAAGGGTTGCACTAGAAAATGAAAGGGACAGTATAGACTTATCATTCACAAACTAGAAATACTCCTAGAGTCAGATACAATAGAGTAACATGACTTTGATGAGTACTCTTTTAAACAAAGTATTAACTAGTGACTGAACTAACCAGAGTAGTTTGCCAATTAGCTACCTTTGCTAATAAAATACAGCTTTGTTTGAAACAGAAAGAGAAATTACCAGGCTCCCTGAGTATTTCCTCTATTCTATTCCCCACACTAGGCCATTACTAGCCCAGCTGTAATCCATCCAATTACAGCTCATTACACTAACCAAACCTCCAATGGACTGAGGGATAGCTAGCTACAGGTGAATCTCTTTTTATTACCCTACATTATTTTTATTTGGCATTAGCTTACCCCCTATTACTGTTATAGCGAAGAAGACGGCCACATACGAGGAAGACATCTCGGAGGACCTGAGCTACTACACAAGCCGAACACCTTCTTCTCGTGACATCCCGGGATTGTTTATTATAGAAAAAAATGACGTAATGGTAATTAAACAACTATATTCACAGCATGTATTAACTTCCGCTTTACAACATCCGGTTTCTTGGCACCTAAAAGGGGTCCGTATAAAACACAGACCAGTCCAAAGACCAAGGACCAGCGGCTAACGGAAAAGTTTCTTTAACATAAATCGTGGACTGCCGTTGAGTAATTGCTTCGTGCTTACCCTCATGGAAGCCATGCAAGTGACCAGTATCTAGGAAGACCTTATTACTGACATTCTCAAATTATTAGATTGATAGTAAAAACTTAGCTACCTGATGTACCGTCACCGAACACTGCGCGCTAAAATTTCAATTGTAGTTTGTCTTTTCCAAATCTTTCTCTTTTCCAGTGGAAAGGTGGTGGAGTGTATGTTTCAAACCCAAGAGCAGCCTGTTTCAAGGTATGTAAGTAATGAAATAAAGTTAAGAGGGAAAAAAAAGAGCTAACTATTAATTCTATTGGTTCTATTCCAGTGCATGAGAGTACCTAATAAAAATAATATTAGTATTAAAAGAACCAATGTTCACATTTTTTGCAAAGCAGTTTTGGAAAAGACAAACTACAATTGAAATTTTAGCCCGCAGTGTTCGGTGACGGTACATCAGGTAGCTAAGTTTTTACTCTTGATCAGTAGCACTAGCAAATTTTTCTTCCTCACTTACATATCCAGTCCCTTTACCAGTTGATAAAGGGTCTGTCTAAGCTAGACTACTGCTAGGTGGCTCAAATTTGTGTGGAATTATTTATTACAAAATAATCTTGTTTCAGTACTGCAATAATATATACCTATTGACTTAGCTTAGGAACAAGAGTTAGTGAAGGAAGGAAGAGGGGACTTTAAATGACATGGGAATCAATAGTACAAATTTGTTGCTGACATTAGCTATGTAGCTAGCATTGGCTGGCATCACAATTTAATTTGTTTGAAGTACAGGAAAATTGTAGGAGTTTTTTGTCATAGATGAAGCATTTTTATTCCAATCTTAGCTATTAGTTTGTGGTAACATTTGAAGATTATTAAATTTTCAAGACCCCTTACCACCTTTTCTCTTTCACGCGATTTAGATATGACTACCCGCCATGATAATATCATATTATATTATATTATTATTAAGTTACAATGGTCACTGCAGCTAATTATTGTATTTATTCGGCTATGCAGATAATCCTGTGTATATATTCATAGCCTTTTTTGTATTATTCCAACAACAAAGAAAACTACTTGCTTTATTCAATTCCAGCTTTTGCTTATTGAGATCTACAAATTTCTAGGTCTAGCAATAACTGGCCTATTAATTTGCTATAAGATAATGGCTACTATCACTTCAGAAATTTTGTTTCAAAAGTAATATTACTTAAAATGTCAACTAAAATATCTGCTGAAAAGTCTCTAAAAGACTAGCCATCACTTCAATAAGATCTATCTATAGAGTTTTAAAAAGATAAGTATAAAAGTTTTGTTCTATAAAACTTATTTAAATTTCCCGAGACAAAAAAAATTAATAGTAAGCTAGGTAATTTTTTGTATAGTTTATGTAATTCTTTCAAATGTTTTAATTCAATTAACTAATTATTTTTAAGACTAAATTAATATTTAAAAAATTAATTATTTATAGCTAAGAACAATAATATAATCATCAAAATTGTAATTAGCCATTAATACGACCAGTTTAATAATAATTGGAAATATTAGTTACTTACGTATAATACCAATTTAAAATCAAGGATCAAATTGATTAAGAACAAGCAATAAAATAAAGTTTTAAGTTTAATTAATGTGAAAGCTTTTGAAGTTATTATATAGAATGACATTTTTTCATATTGGCAGCTAAAGATGACTTAAGTTGGATACCACTGTTAATTAGTGAGATCTTTGTAATCAGCTGAAATGTACATATCTTCGAAATTATCATCAAATTTATCCTTTGTCTCCTCTCCATATGCATGAGGATCTTGGTCCCTAGTGCTCTCTCCCTTTAAAGGATTTTGGTATTGTTGTGGTTGTTGCTGCTGCTGTGGGTACAGGATGCACTGATTGGGAGTATATCCAGCTGCACCAGGTGGTATGGTGGCATCTTGTCAGCTGCAAGGTCTGTAATTCGATAGTCAGGAAGATTTTCAGCCACATTTCTAGTCCTCACTGAGTTATTCTCTTCTTGTGACTCACAACAACAGTGACCACCACACAGATTAGAACTCCAATGCACAAAGATGAAACCAAAAATAGAGAACCCAGTGTTGAACCAGCAACCAGTCCAGCAGTGTTAACGGAACCTAAAGTTAATAAATGTTTATATTAAGAGGATAAACTCACATTGTAATGATATATTTAGAATGGTCAGCATACTACTGGTATCTGATGCTTTTTATTATTATAGAAATGTGACCTAGTTAATTAGGTGTTTCTGCCTATGTAATAATACACATGTGTGTCAGTAACAACAACATTGATGGTGTGTGTATACATGAATAATTTGTGAACTATAGTGGTTTGGTCAAGCAGGAAAAGCAGCGTCATTAACTAAAATGGGTAAAGCATTGTAATTAACTAAACAGGTAAAGTATTGTCATCAACTAAATAGGTAAAGGCTTTTAAATGCAATAATCTTGCAAGATAGACCCTTTACCTATCACTTTGCTTTGAAAGGTTTGGTCAATTGCCTGCACTCTACTGGTTCTGCTGGAATGTAATCTTTAAGGTGTGTTCATCAAAAATATTTGCACACACAAAGTTTTACCTGCTGCAAACGAATAGAAAGCAGTATCGAAGTGCTCGCAAAATAATCTACCCACCTGGTTTTAATTAAACCACACCCTTCCCATAAGCTATACACTTTCTCCAGAAACTAGGGGAACAGAACGAGTTGAGTGCGGGCAATTGATCAGACCCTTCCGAGCAGAGTGATTTGGTAAAGGGTCTGGCCTGCGAGACAAAAAATGCAGGTAGAATCGGTGAGGAAAGGCTGCATAAGTTTCCAAAAGGATGGCAAAAGTTTCAAAAGGGAAAGAATAAGCTTCGCAAAGCTTAAATCAACTATCATGAGAGAAGAACAGATAGACAGCAAGAGAGATAGACAAGGATTACAAAACTCAAGAAGAAAGATTTGAAGAAAGGAAAGGAAGGGATAAGACAAGCTGAGATAGTTCAGGGAAAAATAGAAGGCTGGAGAGGGAAACTGATGTAACCTTAAACAAGGTAGGGAATTATAACCCTTTTACTTCTTCTCCACTCGAGTTCCGTCGATCAAGTTAGCTAACGACAGTCTAACTTTTAAGTTGTTTTAATAAATTGGTTACTAAGACAGAACTAAACTGAGAATAATGATACAATGCTTAAATAGAATGTGTGAGTATGACGTAGTTGTTCTAATGCCCAATCAAATAAATACAGGTGATGGAGCGAGGACGAAGTTGTTCGACGAACATCGAACCCTGCAGCAGAAGTGCTCGATTGACGGAGTACAAACTAGAATACAATAATAATGATAATGATATAAAACGGAACGTAGCTAAATACGTATGTTCATGTGGAGTGGTTCTCCACATTTTCCTCCTCCAGACTTGATGTCGTCCTCGACATGCACTTATCATCTTCCCAAGATTGACGAGACAAGCCATCTGCATTTCCATTTCTAGTCCCTGGCCTATAGCGAACTTCAAAAGTGAAATCTTGAAGGAAGAGGGCCCAGCGTGTAAGTCGCTTGTTGGGTGATCTTTTTGTTTTGAGATATTGAAGAGCTTGGTGATCTGTTACCAGCATAAATTTTCGTCCAACTAAGTGTGCCTCAAAATGGCGCACTGTGTCAACTATAGCTAAGCACTCTATTTCCGATGCTGAATAATTTTTCTCTTAACCTTTTTATATCATTATCATATTATATTATGGTACTTATCTATTTAATCTGGCAAATCAAAGTCACTCATTTTAGCTTACCCCAAAGATTCAACTCTGCCATATTATGTAGAAGCTTCACTATACCCCAACTGTCTACAGGCCACATCAGCAGCGCGACTGTTAAATGAAGAGGCACAGAAAGGCATCCATGAGTAAAAGCCTGAACCATTATTATAATATATTTCCAAACGTCCTTCAGAAAGACTTGTATTTGTGTAGCCATTGGATATTAACCTCAAATCTGTAATACAAGAATTCTATGAATACAGCTGGGTAATATGCAAAGAAATTTTTTTTAAATTATAGTTATTTTTCAGTATATTTGGTGAGTTGCTTTAATTTGAAGAAATATCATATAGCTCCTAAAGTAAAAACAAAAACTACGACTACAACAACAACCATAAATGAAAACAGTAATAAAAGCACTGTGACAAATTATGACACTTTTGATATTTCATCTGCTACTACTTTGATTAAAAACATATAAGTGATGCAAGAAACACTATCTCTGAACAGTGCAAATAATACAGCAGAACCTTACATATCCAGGCATACCACAATTTCCTTGCTTTATCTAAAGCACCCTCAAAAATTTACGTATTATAGTGGTTGCAGCACCTGTCCTTGTCTCTCTCTTTTCGTCATTGTGATTGATGGTCATAATTAGCTCTTGACTATTGAAATACTGTAGTGCCTATTTCAGAATAAATATTTTGTTGACAGAATGTGACCAAACTAGGAGTTTTTGACAGTTACCATAGATGAAACTAATATTATTTAATATTATCAAGTAGAATTAGATTCAGTTGGCAATATTTGACAATTCTTTGTTAGTTCAGCGATAGAGCTAAAATTTTCTTAGCTTCCTTACTAAGTCAATAAGTGAAATTTCTCTGTATTATTTCTCCTAAAATAAGCAAATAATTATAGTCTATTGTTCTTATAAAGTTCTTTTGACAAGTCGTAACGAATTAGAAATGCAAGCATTCTTAAATGTTTATCAGTTCCACATGTAGCTAGCATTATAATATAATTCATATTATGTACTTAGCCTCTTCTGGACTACCTCATTTAACTGAACGTGTTCTCTCTTTCAGATTACTTTTTTTTATTGCTAAAAGATTCAACATCAAATAAAGATTAATATTTTCAGTTTAAACGCAATAAAACTGTGTTTTTTTATTAAAAATGGAGTAAGTAATAATGATTTGAATATTATCATCTCACATGAAGAACTTACTATCACATATAAGTCCAACATCATAGTTGTGAGAACAACTGGAACTAGAATACACAGACTTAGAACACGAGTCAAAGCTGTTACTATTGCTGTAGCAGTCAGATCTTATGGAATATATTCCACTTCCCTGTGAATACCTAAAAATTGCATTCATAAAATTTCTACCAGGGATGAAAAAGAGATGCAATCAAAATAGTTATAATACTAGAATTCAATCAAAGTATAGAAATCAAGTTGAAATGGTGCTGTAGGAACTTATGTCAAAGCTTTAGCTAATATTCAACATTGTATTCAGTTGGATTCATACTGCCTGTAACTGCCTTTGCTCATAATATGAACATGGACATTAACATAAAGTGAA